>ERZ824488.10-NODE-10-length-220909-cov-15.859726_pt1 | contig 220909 bp, 208 predicted proteins | sample MGYA00519936_ERZ824488 | MGnify/ENA primary metagenome ERZ824488 (study PRJEB31778, sample SAMEA3449153) | human gut metagenome | biome: human gut; feature: human-associated habitat; material: faeces | place: United Kingdom | collected 2010/2012 ...
GGCGGACAGCCTCCAGAAATGGCTGGGATTCGATATCGCCGATGGTGCCGCCGATCTCTGTGATGACCACATCTGCCCCGGTCTTTTTGCCTACCCGGTAGACAAAGTCCTTGATCTCGTTGGTGATATGGGGGATGACCTGCACGGTGGAGCCCAGATACTCTCCCCGGCGTTCCTTGTTCAGAACGTTCCAGTATACCTTGCCGGTGGTCAGGTTGGAATACTTGTTGAGCCCTTCATCGATAAAGCGCTCATAGTGGCCCAGATCCAGATCCGTTTCGGCCCCGTCCTCCGTTACATACACCTCTCCGTGCTGGTAGGGGCTCATGGTGCCGGGATCCACATTGATGTAAGGATCCAGCTTCTGAGCGGCCACCTTCAGCCCCCGGGCTTTTAACAGCCGGCCCAGAGAGGCGGCGGTGATGCCCTTGCCCAAACCGGAAACCACGCCGCCGGTGACAAAGATATACTTGGTCATAGAAAAATCCTCCGTTATTTGTAGGTTGAAAGTATGCTTTCTGCAACGACCCGTTTTGTGACGCACCTGTCCATGGCCCGCTTTTCTATATAGCGGTGGGCCTGTGCTTCGGTCATTTGCAGTTGTTCGATAAGCAGGTATTTGGCGCAGTTGACGATGCGCATCTCCTCCACCTTTTCTTCCAGAGAGGCTGCCCGCTTCTCCATGCCCTTAAGACGGCTGCGGGTTCCCTGCAAAAGAAGCATGGCCTGCAAAAGCAACTGAGAGGACAGGGGTCTTGCCAGCACCAGCACCCCCAGAGGCGCCAACATGGCGCTAAGGGTCTCATAGCTTTGGGCGGGGGTAAGAACCAATACGCCTGCACCCGTATGCTGCACCGTATCTCGTGCCAGAAGGGCGGCCGGTTCTCCCGGATCGGATGCGCAGACCAGCACATATTCAAAATGCCTGGCCTTGAGAAGTTCCCGGGCCTGATGTGCCTCCGTTTTTAAGGTGACGGGACCCCAATGCTCCCGGGAAAGGAGCTTCAGCAGGGATTCATTGAGTTTTTCCGCCGCCGATACAAGCAGTATGGCGCCGTTCCGTTCCTCGCTGTGCACTGGGTCTCCTTATGTGTTTTCCAAATAAAAAATGGGGCACGAAGCTCATTCAGCGCAGGGCCCTTCCCCGGATGAATGAACGCCTTTGCCCATCGACGGTATATTATCGCACAGAGAAAACCCCTTTGTCAATCGCTCCGAAAAAATAATATATAATTCCTCTTGACAAATCCTACCGCTGCGGTATAATACGCTCCATGAAGGCAAGGGCGTCTGGAGTATGGTTCCGGACGTTGCTTTTTTAAAAGCATAGTGCTGATGCAGGCGAGGCAATGGGGTCTTGTTATACCCGGCGCCCCGCTTTTTTTAGTGGAAAGAATCCGTATATGAGGTGAAAGCATGAATACCATAGCAGACTATTTCGGCAGTATGACCTTTGACGACAGAGTGATGAAAGCCACCCTGTCGGCAGATATTTACGCCTCTCTGAAAAAGACCATCGATGAGGGTGCCAACCTGAACACGCAGGTGGCCAACGCCGTAGCGGCAGCCATGAAGGATTGGGCCGTTGAACACGGGGCCACCCATTTTACCCACTGGTTCCAGCCCCTTACAGGCGTTACCGCCGAAAAGCACGACAGCTTTATTGCCCCTGCCTCCGACGGCCGGGTACTCATGGAGTTTTCCGGTAAGGAACTGATCCAGGGAGAACCGGATGCCTCCAGCTTCCCTTCGGGAGGGCTGCGGGCTACATTTGAAGCCCGGGGCTACACCGCCTGGGATCCCACATCTTTTGCTTTCATCAAGGATAAGACCCTGTGTATCCCCACAGCCTTCTGCTCCTACGGCGGTGAAGCCCTGGATAAAAAAACGCCCCTGCTGCGCTCCATGCAGGCCCTGAACAAGCAGGCTATGCGTATTCTGAAGCTTTTCGGCAATAAGGATGTAAAGTGCGTAAAGACCTTTGTGGGCCCGGAGCAGGAGTACTTCCTTATAGACAAGGATATGTATGAGCGGCGGAAGGACCTTATGTTTACCGGCCGCACGCTCTTTGGTGCCAAGCCCCCCAAAGGACAGGAGATGGACGACCATTATTTCGGTGCCATCAAGCCCCGGGTGGCGGCCTATATGGCGGAGCTGAACGAGGAACTCTGGAAGCTGGGTATTCTGGCCAAGACGGAGCATAACGAAGTGGCACCCTCCCAGCATGAGCTGGCCCCCATCTACACCACCGGCAATATTGCTACGGATCATAACCAGCTGACCATGGAGATCATGCAGAAGGTGGCTTCCCGGCACAATCTGGTATGCCTACTCCATGAAAAGCCCTTTGCAGGCGTCAACGGCAGCGGCAAACACAACAACTGGTCCATTGCCACAGACACGGGCATCAATCTGCTGACCCCCGGGGAGACCCCCTATGAAAACGCTCAGTTCCTGCTGTTCCTCTGTGCTGTGATACAGGCGGTGGACGATTATGCCGACCTGCTGCGTCTTTCCGTAGCTACGGCAGGAAACGATCACCGGCTGGGCGCCAACGAAGCCCCTCCGGCAGTGGTATCCATGTTTCTGGGGGATGAACTTACCGCCGTGCTGGATGCCATTGAGGCAGACGCTCCTTATAACGGCACCCAGCGGACCGTCATGAAGTTGGGGGTGCATGTGCTGCCCCGCTTCCTGCGGGACACCACCGACCGGAACCGTACCTCTCCCTTTGCCTTTACGGGGAACAAATTTGAATTCCGTATGCTGGGTTCTTCCAACAGCATTGCCTGCTCCAACATCATGCTCAACACGGCGGTGGCGGAATCCCTCCGCCAGTATGCCGACCGGCTGGAAAAGGCGGATTGCTTTGAATCCGCACTCCACGAGCTGATCCGGGAAACTATTCATGCCCATAAGCGGATCATCTTCAACGGAAACGGCTATGACGAAAGCTGGCTCCGGGAAGCCACGGAGGTAAGAGGGCTTCACAACCTGCGAACCACGCCCGATGCCATGGCTGCTTTTCTGGAAAAGAAAAATGTGGATCTGCTTACCTCTCACAAGGTATTCTCCCCCGTGGAGATCCGCTCCCGGTATGAGATCCTGCTGGACAATTACTGCAAAACCGTGAACATAGAGGGACTGACCATGGTAGACATGGCCCGTAAAGAGATCCTCCCGGCGGTGGAAGCCTATACCCGGGAGCTGGCGGAATCCCTGGCCGCCAAGAGTGCCGTGCTGCCGGAATTGACCGGAGGCTACGAAAAGAAGCTGCTGGGCCGTCTTTGCCCCCTGATCGAAGAGATCGACCAGGCCGCAGAGGCTCTGGATTCGGAGCTTATCCGCTATAAGACCATTGGGGATGTGACCCAGGCCGCCGCCGTGATCCGGGATGTGATCCTCCAGCGCATGGCGGAATTGCGGGTGGTATGCGACGAAGCGGAAAACCTTACCGCGGAAAAGTACTGGCCCTTCCCCACCTATGACATGCTGCTGTTCGGTGTGAAATGATCCCCCGGCCCCGGAGAGGCAGACTCCGGAAAAGGCCGTTCGGTTCTGCCGCCCGCCGGGTTTTCCTTCTCTTTCCCGGCAGGTATTCAGGCTGTTCTCCCATGGGGGCAGCCTTTTTCTTTTTCCGGAGTTTGAATGAACAAAGACGGCCGCCAAAGCTCCGGGCTGTATAAACCTTGCCCCTGTCTAAAGGAAAAGCACCGGTCCCGGCTGGGGGGATGCATGGGCCGGGAACCGGCCCGCAAGGCCGCCGGTTGGCCTTGCCTTTGGCGCTCAGCGCCAAAGGTGCATCCCCGGGGCTACCGTGCCCGGGCAGACTTCGCTCCGGCCGGAAAGCGTATACAAGGGGCACCGGGACGGCAAACCACTCCCTCTGCCCCCCGGGGACAAAAGATTGCCGCTTGTAGGAAACCCGGCGACTTGCTATAATGGGGGCATCTTTCAGGAGGACAGCGTCATGGACGAAAAAAAGCTGCTGCGGTATGTGCTGGATATGGGGCAGGACATGCTTTTGTGCGGAGCGGAAGTCAGCCGGGTGGAGGATACCATCACACGGCTGTTGAAAAGCTACGGTGCCGCAGAAGTAGATGTAATGACCATTCCCTCCGGCATCACGCTTTCCGCCTCCTTTGAGGACGGCTTAACGGAGACCCAACTGCGGCGCATCTGGAACGGCGCTTACGACACAGACTTTACCCGCTTGAGTATGCTCAACGAGCTTTCCCGGCGATTCTGTGCCCAAAAGCCCCCTGTAGAGGCGCTTGGGGATGGGATCCGGGCGATCCGGGAAAATGTGCAGCACCGCAATCGAAAGGATCTTTCCCGGCTGGCTGGCTACTTTCTGGCAGGAAGCGCCTTTGCGGTATTCTTTGGCGGCAGCCTGTGGGACGGCCTTGCTTCGGTGCTTACGGGTGTGCTCATTTACCTGCTGGATGGGCTTTTGAAGCGGGTCCATATGCAGCGGCTTCTGCAGGCTTTTCTTATCTCTCTGCTGACGGGGCTTTTTGCTATGTCTCTGCCCCTGCTCAGCCCGGTTTTTCACCCCAGCTATATCATGATCGGTTCCATCATGCTGCTGATCCCCGGCATTGCCATGACCAACTCTGTTCGGGATATGCTTACAGGCGATACCATTTCCGGCACGCTGCGGCTGGTAGAAAGCCTGCTTATTGCCTGTTTTATTGCCGGCGGCTTTGCCACGGCCATGCTGCTCACCCGGAATATACAGTCTCCTGCGGAGGCGGATACGCTGGCACGCCTCCCCTTTGTGCAGATCCTCTCCGCCGCACTGGGCTCTTTGGGCTTCAGCCTTATCTTCCGGGTACCATATAAAAACCTGTTTTTCTGCACTCTGGGTTCCGGGCTTTGCTGGAGCGTTTATCTGCTGTGCATGCCCCTGCTGGGGGAAGGCTTTGCCGCACAGGCTCTGGCCGCCCTTTTCGGAGCGGGGTATGCCGAACTGATGGCCCGGATCACCCGGGCCCCGGCTACGGTATACAATATGCCCGTGCTCATCGCCCTGATCCCCGGCCGGGGGCTGTATTACACCATGGAAGCTATGGTCCGCAGCAGCCGGCAGGAGGTTTTAACCTGGGGCACCGCCACCGCCATCAGTGCTCTGGCCATTGCCGTAGGGATCGTGGCGGTAGCGGCTCTGCTTACCAGCCTGCGCACCTTCTCCCATGCCAACCGGATACGTCGAGCCAGAGATGCTTCCTGATCTCGCCGCCATGATTTGACTTTGCAATTCCTTCATTTAACCGGCTATCTGTCCAGCTAAGCGTCAAAAGCAGTCTTTGATTTTTACCGCCGCTGCGGAAGTTCCGCAAATCAGGCCGAAGCGGCGCCGGATCAATGCCATCTACGGGGTAAACAATCTATAAATGCCTTTTCATCCGCCATGTCCGGCAGCGTTTCATTTCTTGCAGCGGGATCAGTTGGATAGGGGAAGCATCTTGATCCAATAACCGCCTCCTGTGCTGCGCACATATCGAGTGAATCCAAAAAGATGCCGGGGCGGGTGGGAAGCAGGTGCTCCTGGCACGGCAATGATTCGGTATTCCCGGTTCCCTTGCCGCCACCGGCCCTCCAGATGTTCCAGTATCCCAGGACCGTAAACCCGCATGAACTCTCCCTTTGGGAAAGCATAAGGAAAGGGATTTTCTGTCAGAAACTGTGTTTGCCTCCGATCCTCTCCAGGCTGAATACTCTCTCTTGCAGACACCTTTCGGGCAGGAGAAAGCAGGGATTCTGTCTCTGCCATCCACTGTCTGCCTTCCGGCGGCCCCTGAAGCGTTCGGGTCTCCCCGGATTCCAGCTGCCTGTACACTTGAGCGGCTTCCGCTACCAATGCTGCAAAGGCTGCCGCTTCTGCGCCGCTGTCTTCCGGAGCGGGTGTCTCCCGGGGAGTTTCTGCTGTGTTCTCCCTCTCTTCCATACACGGTTTACGCGATTCCGATGGCTGGGAGGATACCTGTGATCCCGCTTCATTCTGAAGATCTTCCGGTTTCTCCGTCTTTTCCGGTGGTTCCTCCGTTTTTTCAGGAACGTTTTTTTCCTTATACAGTGCCAGCAGTTCCTGCTCCGTCAAGGATGCTCCGGGAGCATTACCCCAGGCCAAAAGGGTCTCCCCTTCCAGCACCAGTGCGCCCACCGGAACAAAGGGGCACCTGCCCTGTTCCGTAAGCCAACGCTCCCCTTCTCCGGAAAGGAGTACCGCTTTCCCCTGGCAGCGTCCCCGCCAGCAAAGCTCCCCCTGTCCTTCTTCCAGGCAGATATGGCCCGCCGCCCGGCCCTGTTTTTCCCGCAGCACGATATACATATGCTTCACCTCCTCCACAGCCTATGTGCCGCCGAGCAGACCTATGCCTGCCCGAAAAGGAAGCCCGCCGGTGCGTGAAACCGTTGTTTCGCATATTCTTTCTCTTTTAAACGGAATATCGTTTTCTTCCGGAAAGGAGCATGCATCGCTGCCCGGCGCAAAAAGCAGCTAACGGTTATACGCAGCCTGTGCGTATACGCCGTTTTGCCGCACTTCGAGGGATGGGGCGCACGTTCCGGCGGCTGTGCCGCCGGAACTCTGCGGGGCCGTAGCCCCGCAGGCGTGCCCCAAAGGGGGCACGCCGTGCGCCCCGCCTTCCGCATACGGCGCGCCCCCCGCCAGCGGCAAAAAGCAGATCCCTCCCAGCCAGAAAAGGCCGGGCTGCACAAAAAGGCAGCCTCCGCCACGGATGGGGAAGCTGCCTTTTTATAAAGATATGGAACGCCTTACGCTTCTTTTTCTGCGCCTTTGGCGGCGGTGATCTTGTTCAGGATCCAGATACAGAGCATGATCACCCCGATGACCACAAAAATACCTACCATGCCCTTGAGCGTCATCATCAGCGTTTGGGGAAGCGTGGATGGATCAAAACGAAACTGCATAGTCGCTCTCCTTTCTCAGTGTCCCAGTACCAGAGTGAGGATCAGTCCCCCGGCAATAACGGAGGCGATCTGTCCGCTTACGTTGGCTCCGGCCGCATGCATGAGCAGGAAGTTGAAAGAATCCTCCTCCCGGCCCATCTTATGCACCACCCGGGATGCCATGGGGAAGGCGGAAATCCCCGCCGCCCCGATCATGGGGTTCACCTTTTCCCTGCAGAAAATGTTCAGCACCTTGGCAAAAAGAACGCCGCCTACCGTATCAAAGATGAAGGCCACCAGCCCCAGCAGCAATATGGCCAGCGTCTGGAAGGTGACAAAGTATTCCGCCTGCATTCTGAAAGCTACGGAAATGCCCAGCAACAGCGTGATCAGGTTGGCCAGTGCATTCTGCGCCGTCTCGCTGAGAGACCCCAGCACACCGCATTCCCGGATCAGGTTGCCGAACATGAGGAAACCGATAAGCTCTGCAGACTTGGGGGCCACCGTACCTGCCACAATGGTAACGATAATGGGGAACAGGATCCTTGTGGTCTTGCTGATGGCGGCAGGCGCATAGTTCATGCGTATGCGCCGCTCTTTTTTGCTGGTGATCAGCCGGATGATGGGGGGCTGCACGATGGGCACCAACGCCATATAGGAATAGGCCGCCACCATGATGGCACCCTGATAATTGGATTTAAGCACCTGGGAAACATAGATGGAGGTAGGACCGTCCGCTGCCCCGATAATGGCAATGGAAGCCGCATCTTCCAAAGAGAAGCCCATGAGCCGGGCCACGATCAGCGTGAAGAAAATGCCGAACTGAGCCGCCGCTCCGAACAGCATCATCTTGGGATTGGAAAGCAGGGGCCCGAAGTCGATCATGGCGCCGATGCCGATGAACAGCAGCAGCGGGAACAGCTCTGTGGCAATACCGGCGTTAAACAGCGTTTCAATGGCCTCCGTATTTACAAAAGGAAGGTTCACCAGCACTGCGCCGAACCCCATGGGCAGCAGCAGAGAAGGCTCCATCTCCTTGACGATGGCCAGATAGATCAGCACGCAGCCAATGGCGATCATCAGCCCTGCCTGCCAGGTAAAGTTGGTCACATTGGAAAAAAGATCCAAAAAGTCCTGCAACGAATTTTCCTCCATCCTTCCGTTTCTGCGGAAGTTTTGTTCATGCGGAATGTTTTTGCCTACACTCCACTGAATAGCATTTTATATGCCGGGCAGCGTCTTCGTCAACCCTCCGCCGCACATTTTACAATCCATAAAACAGCATCCCCAGCCCGGCGGAAAGCAATATCAGCAAGATCGGAGAAAGCGGCTTTTTCCGCAGCCGTTTATACCCCCAGGCCGTCAGGGGCATAAGTGCAAACAGCAGGATACCCCGCCAGTCCGGTACCGGATTATCCCCCAGGTTGGAAAAGGAAAACAGCGTCTTAAGCCCCATGGTCAGGGCCGTAGCAAGGATTAGTCCCACTACGCAGGGCCGCACACCGGATAAAAAGGCCTGCACCCCCGCAAATCGCAGCAGGTTCTGTATAAGGGCCGCTATGACCAGAATAATGATAAAGGCAGGCAGCACCACCCCCAGCGTAGCGCACAGAGCCCCCGGGAATCCGCCCTGCGAAGCGCCGATAAAGGTGGCCATGTTCACTGCCAAAGGGCCCGGTGTGGATTCCGAAACGGCAATAAAGCGGATAAACGCTTCTTCCGTCAGCCAGCCGTTGCCCAGCACCGCCTCCCGCACCACGCTGATCATACCGTAGCCCCCGCCAAAGGACAAAGCGCCTATCTCCAGAAAAGTCAGAAAGAGCTTCAGGTATATCATGCCCGTTTTTCCTTCCGCTGCTTCCACTGCTTCAGGCCACAGGCCAGCAGCCCCAGGCAGCCGCACAAAAGAATGTAATATACCGAAGAAAAAGAAACGGACAGAAAAGACAGCACCACCATGCTCCCCGCCGTTCCCCACACCAGGCAGCGGTTAAAGAGACTCTTTTCCATCCCCCGCAGGAGCTTCCATCCGGCGGAAAGAATCAGGTACACCACACAGGCCTGTATGCCCCGGAAGGCCGCCTGTACCAGCGGAAAAGCCAGGAACGCATCCAGAAACAGCGATATCGCATATATGACCACAAACGAGGGCAGACACACGGCAAAGGTGGCTGCCGCCGCACCCAAAAAGCCCCCTGCCTGATACCCGATGTAGGTGGCGCTGTTGACCGCCGCCGGGCCGGGAGTGGATTCGGCTATGGCCGTCATGTCCAAAAACTCCTCCCGGGTCAGCCATCCCTTCTGCCGGACGCAGGCATCCTCCAGCAGCGCCAGCATGGCATAGCCGCCGCCAAAGGTGAAGGCGCCGATCTTCAAAAAGGTGAAGAACAGTGCCCAAAGCTCTTTTTGCTTCTTTTTCACGGATACATTGCCTTTCTTCCGGCGCAGGCGTCACTCCACCTGCATCCGGGTGGTAAGATAATATTTGTTTTTCAGGGCCTGCCGGAAACCCGCCACCAGCGTGCCCCGGTAAATGCCGGAGATGGTGGTGGAATGAATGACCGTATCCTCCCCGAGGAAAAACATGACGTGGCCGATCTTGTTATTGCCGCCGTTGATCAGGAACACAATATCTCCCCGCTGCAGCTTTTTGATATCCTCGCTGTTTCGGGCCACCTTGCTCAGCAGCGAGAAGGTAACGGTCTTATCCTCCTTTTCCCAATACAGCTTGTCTACATTGCTCAGCCCGGAAGCCGTCCGGTCGATGAGCATGGTTTTCTGTCCCTTCTTATCCTTGATCCCGGCGGAGCGCATACTCCAGCAAATAATGCCGGAACAGTCATAAGTCTTATCCCCCACCCGGTGAACATTGTTGTAAGGGGTCCCCAGCCGGTCATAGATGTTGGAAAGGAGCACCTCAATCAAATAGGCCGTATAGTCTGTCACCGTGGGAGAGATCCTCCGGGCAGAATCAAAGTCCTCCGCCAGGGAAGAAGCAGAGAAGTTCTCCACGCAGTACAAAAGTCCGCTCTGCACCGCCAGGAGCCTATCCTCTCCCAGATACAGGCCGCAGCCGGTGATGTGACCGGAATACTTCCCCCGGAACACCACCTCCACATTCTCCTGCACGGCTTTATCCGTAACGGCATAGTCACTGAAGAACACCACATCTCCCCGCTGCAGGGCATCGATCTGGCCTACATAGGCCCACTGGGTGGGTTTGCCTTCATACAGCACCCGATCCCCGGCTGTATTGAAGAGCTTGAACAGCAGGGAATTGTAGGTATCGTCCTTATAAAACCGTGGGTAAAGGGTATTGTTGCTCAGTTCCTTGGTAAAAAACAGATAGTAGCCCGGGTCAAAATACAGGCCCCTGCGGCTGAGGGCTTCATACAGCAGACTTTCCATATCACCGGCAGCCATGCCCTGCTGCCCTTCCAGTTCGGATACCACTTCTTCCATGGAAAAACCGCCGCCGGAAAGGGGCTGCAGGGACAGGTACGCCCGGGCTTCCTCTACGGATACAGGCTGAAGCTGATCCGGATCCACAAAGCCGTAGACCCCGTCCTCCGTCAGCACATAACAGTATTTAAAATTGTCCTCATAGACCCCAAGCACCCGGCATAAGCCGTAGCCCAACTGGGAAAGAACCTCTTTATCCTTCTTTTCATCGCAGGGCTCCTTATAAATGGGGGTTCCCGGTCGGCACATCAGGGCGTAGCTCCCATGGGTATAGGGAACCAGAACGGAATTATCCGTATCCGATTGGAGCACATACCCGGTTCTGCCGTCAAAGGCGGTAACGACCTTATACAGCGCCTCGCCTTCGGGCCCTTTATCATTTTCCAGAATGACAAGCTCCCTGATGCGCTTGTAAGTGGTCTGGTTTTCCGCTTCTTCATATTCCGCCAGAGACGTATCCGCATACAGGCGGATGCTGCGCCCCTTCATGGAAGCAAGGAGCAGCGTTTCCCGCCCCATCATAAGATTGGCGTAACGGCTGTCCTCTTCGGCGGAAATGTATCCGTAGCTCTCCTGCAGCAGAACCTCCCTGGGCCGGGGGGTAGGCGTGGGGGTAGGTTCCGGCGTGGGGGTAGGAGTGGGCTCCGGCGTGGGCTGGGGGGTCTGGGTGGGCGCAGGCGTCACGACTTCCAGCGCCAGGCTGGCCGCTTCCACCTCCGCAGCCTCCGTATCCGCCGGCACCGCTGCCAGGGCAGGCGCGGCTTTCTCCTCCCCGCCGCAGGCGCAAAGGATGACGCTCAGCAGCAGTATCAGGGCCAGAGCCCCTTTTTTATGCCAGATCATTGTATGCATGGTTCCTCCTTGTGTTCAGCGCACCGTCCAGTCTATGGGTGCCTGTCCGCTTTGCTCCAGCACCCGGTTCGCCTGAGAAAAATGCCTGCAGCCGAAAAAGCCGCCGTATGCGGACAAGGGGCTGGGATGCACCGTTTCCAGTATAACATGCTGAGGGTTGGTGATAAGCTTCTTTTTGCTCCGGGCATTGGCCCCCCACAGCAAAAACACCACGGGGGTAGTCTTATGGTTAAGTTCGGAGATGATCCTGTCCGTCAGGATCTCCCATCCCTTCCCTTTATGGGAGTTAGGCTGGTGAGCACGAACGGTGAGCACCGTGTTCAGCAGCAGCACGCCCTCTCTGGCCCAGCAGGTCAGTTCGCCATGAGGCGGCTGGGGGATCCCCACGTCCTCCATAAGCTCCTTAAAGATATTCTGCAGCGAAGGCGGAGGCTCCACTCCTTTTTTTACCGAAAAGCACAAACCATGGGCCTGCCCCGGGCCGTGATAGGGATCCTGCCCCAGGATCACCACCTTGGTATCCGCAAAGGAGGTGTACTTCAGAGCGTTGAAAATATCGTACATACCCGGATATACCTGATACCGGCGGTATTCCTCTATGAGGAACTGCCGCAGTGCCAGGTAGTATTCCTTTTCAAACTCACCCGCCAGTCTTTCGTCCCAATCGTTGCCGATGTGTACCATTGCCGCCTCCTTGCCTGCCTGTTTTAGGAAAGTTCAAACATACCGGTATACAGCTGATAATACCGGCCCCTTTGTGACATAAGCTCCTGATGGTTCCCCCGCTCGATGATCCGCCCCTGCTCCAGCACCATGATGGCATCGGAATTGCGCACGGTGGAAAGCCTGTGGGCGATAACGAACACCGTCCGCCCCTCCATAAGGGCATCCATGCCCCGTTCGATGAGCTTCTCCGTACGGGTGTCGATGGAACTGGTGGCTTCGTCCAGTATCAGCACCGGGGGATCGGAAACCGCCGCCCGGGCAATGGCAATGAGCTGCCGCTGCCCCTGAGAAAGATTGGCCCCGTCGGAATACAGGGGGGTATCATAGCCCTGAGGCAGATGGGAGATAAAGTAGTGGGCATTGGCCACTTTGGCGGCGGCAATACATTCTTCGTCCGTGGCGTCCAGGCGGCCATAACGGATATTTTCCATGACCGTGCCGGTAAACAGATGGATGTCCTGCAGCACCATGCCCAGAGAGTGCCGCAGATCGTCCTTGCGGATATCCTTTACGTCTATGCCGTCATAGGTGATGGCCCCTTCCTGCACATCGTAGAAGCGGTTGATCAGATTGGTGATGGTGGTCTTGCCCGCTCCGGTGGAGCCCACAAAGGCGATCTTCTGGCCGGGCTTTGCATAAAGGGACACATCCTTGAGAACGGTCTTTTTCCCGTCGTAGGAGAAGGTTACATCCTTAAAGCGCACATCCCCCTTCAGGGGCACCCGCTCCTCGCCCTTGACCCATTCCCATGCCCCGGCACCGGTCTGCACCAGCCGGAAGCCCCCTTCATCCCGCTCGGCAGGCACATCCATCAGGTCAAAGACCCGCTCGGCGCCGGCCAGAGCCTGCATGATGAAGTTGAACTGCTCGGAGATCTGGCTGACCCGTTCTGCAAACTGACGAATATAGGAGAGAAACGCAATAAGTACGCCCCCCTGGATCGTCAGCAGCACGCCTACGGTGGCGGTGATGGCATAAAAGATATGGGAGAGGTTGTTCATGACCGGGCCGATCACATTGCCCAGAGTAGCTGCCAGTGTGGCATAGCCGCACAGAGTGGTGTTCCGCCGGTCAAATTCCTCCATGACCGCCTTTTCGTGATTGAAGGCCATGACCACCTTCTGCCCGGCCATCATCTCTTCGATATAGCCGTTGACGGAAGCGGTGGCCTTTTGCTGGCTGGAAAAATTTTTGCGGCTCCGGCGGCCTATGAGCCGGGTGGTCAGCACCACGCACACGGCCATGACCGCTACGATCAGGCACAAGGCAGGGGAAAGAATGAGCATCATGGCCATGACGCCCGCCAGACTGATAACGGAAATAAGCATCTGGGTGATGCTGTGATGCAGCAGTTCCCGGATGGCGTCTATATCATTGGTGTAGTAGCTCATGAGCTCCCCGTGGGGGTGCGCATCGAAATAGGCCAGTGGCAGCTCCTGCATCTTATCGAACATGGCGATCCGCAGGGCGCAGAGCACCCGGCTGGCACATTCCAGCATGAGCCGGTTGAGCAGGAAGTTGGTGACCGCGCCGGTCAGGTACAGCGCTGCCATGCCTATGAGCAGGGCAGTGTATCGGGCCAGCCGGGCATCCGTCACAACGCCGCTTTCTCCCAGCAGATTCACCACAGGCTTCATCATATAGGCGGCCAGAATGGTGGAAGCGGCATACAGCAGGATAAACAATACCGCCAGCGTCAGACAGAGCCGACAGTTTTTATAATAGGTAAACAGCCGCTTCAGGGTGCTCAGGGCGGAATCCGGCCTGTACTTCCCGTTGAGCTTCATGGCAATGGCATCCCGTCTTGGCATCAGGCATCCCTCCCCTCTTCCTGCTCTCCCCTGTTTTGGGAAGCAAAGATCTGCTGGTACACCGGACAGCGCTCCAGCAGCTCCTCGTGGCTGCCCACATCCAGGATCCGGCCCTTTTCCATGACCAGTATCCTGTCGGCATAGCGAACGGAGGCGATACGCTGGGCAATGATAAGCTTGGTGCATTGGGGCAAGGCCTCCCGCAGTGCCTTGCGGATGCGTTCATCCGTTGCGGAGTCCACGGCGCTGGTGGAATCATCCAGGATCAGCACCTTGGGGTTCTTCAGCAGAGCCCGGGCAATGCACAGCCGCTGCTTCTGCCCGCCGGAAACATTGACGCCCCCCTGGCCCAGATCCGTATCATATCCCTTGGGGAACCGCTCTATGAACTCATGGGCGCAGGCGGCCCTGCAGGCTTCCTCCACCTGCTCCCGGGTAGCCCCGGGATTGCCCCAGAGAAGATTTTCGTAAATGGTGCCGGAAAACAGCGTGTTCTTTTGCAGCACCATGGATACGCTCTCCCTCAGCTCGTAAAGAGAATATTCCTTTACGTTTCGCCCACCCAGATACACGGCCCCTTCCAGCACATCATAAAACCGGGGGATCAGCTGGACCAGCGTGCTCTTTCCGTCGCCGGTACCCCCCACCACCCCGATGGTCTCCCCGGGAGCAATGTGCAGGTCGATATCCTCCAGAGTCAGATTCTCTTTGGAACGGGTATAGCTGAAGGAAACGTGATCAAACACGATGCCGCCGTCTTCCACTTTCAGGTCGGACTCCGGTCCCTGAATATCCGGGACCTCCCCCAGGATCTCCGCAATACGGCCGAAAGACACCCGGGCCATGCCGATGGAAATGGAAATAAAGGAAAGCATGGCCAGGCTTCCCACGATCTGGGAGGTATAGGAGATAAGGCTGGTCAGCGCCCCGGCATGGATATCCCCAACCACCATGACCCGGCGCCCTCCTATGGCCAGCAGGATAATGGTGCAGGACCACATGACCAGCATCTGGATGGGCCCGGCAAAGGAGAACATTTTTTCGGCATAGACCTGTGCCTTCTGCAGGGTGTTGGCATAGGTGTTGAAGCGCTGCTTTTCGTATTCCTGCCGGACGAAGGATTTGACCTCACGGATGGCCACCAGATCTTCCTGCACATGGGCGTTCATATCATCATACTTTTTGAACATGGCCGTGAACCGGGGAAAGCCGATCTTCAGCAATACAAACAGCGCCGCCGCCAGTATGGGCAGAGCGATCAGGAAGGTGCGGCTCAGCTCCCGGTCGATGCGTATGGCCATAACGGCTCCCAGCACCACCATGAAAGGCCCCCGGAAGAGCATCCGGATGACCTGAGAAAAGGTATTCTGCAGGTTAGTCACATCCGTGGTGCAGCGCATGACCAGCGAAGGCACGGAGAACTTGTCTGTATTGGCAAAGGAAAAGGTCTCGATCTTATCAAAGACCCGCTTGCGCAGATTTTTGGAAAAGCCCATGGTAGCCACGGCGCATGTTCTGGCTCCCAGCGAGCCGAAAAACAGCGACAGCAGAGAAAAGAGGATCATCAATCCCCCCAGCACCAGAATGAACTTTTTATTATTGGCGATCAGTTCCGGAGAAAAGTATTCCCGCAGCAGAAACTCCTCCTGCCGGTACAGGCCTCCGTCTACAATAGCCGCCATGAGCATGGGGATAAGCACCTCCATGACCACCTCGCAGACCATCAGCAGCGGCGTCAGCACCGTAGGCAGCCAGTATCCCTTTATGCATTCCGCCAGCGCCCCCAGCCCGGGCTTTTTTCCTGGGGACGTTTCTTTTTGCATGGTTGCTCCCTCCTCTGATCCGGCCGGGAAAAGACCCGCAAAACCGGTAGTATAGACCTTAATTATACAATGCTTCCTTTCTTTCTTCAATTAAAAAAGCATGTAAGGTTGCGTACAGTGTGTAAACTTTCATTGTATAAGACGCCGGATGCGGGTATAATGGAAGCAGATTTTCAGGGGCTGTGCCCCAAAGGAGGCTGTTATGTTTCAGCATGTGCTTCTTTTCAAATTCCGGGATCCCGAAGTGTGCGCCGCAGAAGTGGGGCGCCGCCTGCTGACCCTTCCCGCCCTGATCCCCGAGATCGCGGATATGACCTATCATACGGACGAGCTCCACGGCCCCCGCAGCTATGACGCCTGTCTGATCGTCACCTTCCGGGACAGAGCGGGGTACGAGGTCTACGATAAGGACCCCCATCATAACGAAGTGCGCAAATACATCCACGCACATGTGACCGAGTCCCACACGGCGGACTACAGCTGCTGAGTATGGGCTTTCATGTAGTATCCCCCTTCTCCCCTCAGGGAGACCAGCCCCAGGCCATAGAAAAGCTGTCCCGGGGCGTGCTGGCGGGTGACAAGCTCCAGGTGCTGCTGGGTGTTACCGGCAGCGGCAAGACCTATACAATGGCCAAGGTCATTGAGCAGGTGCAGAAGCCCACGCTGGTGCTGGCCCACAACAAGACCCTGGCCGCCCAGCTTTGCAGCGAGCTGCGGGCCTTTTTTCCGGACAGTGCGGTGGAGTATTTCGTCTCTTATTACGATTACTACCAGCCCGAAGCCTACATTGCCTCTTCCGACACCTATATAGAAAAGACCACCGCCGTCAACGAAGAGATCGACCGGCTGCGGCATTCCGCCACCTGCGCCCTGAACGAGCGGAGGGATGTGATCATCGTTTCCTCCGTTTCCTGCATCTATGCACTGGGAGATCCTACGGAATACCTGAAGCTCTCCATCTCCCTGCGGCCGGGCATGGAGATAGAGCGCAACGAGGTCATGCGCCGGCTGGTGGAGATTCAGTTCCAGCGAAACGACATGGACTTTCAGCGGGGCACCTTCCGGGTCAGGGGAGATATTCTGGATATTTTCCCCATGGGCTCCAAAAACAGCGCCTACCGGGTCAGCTTCTTCGGGGATGAGATCGACAGGATTACCGAGATCAACGCCCTTACCGGTGAACTGCTGGCCGTCTGCGACCATGCGGCCATCTTCCCCGCCACCCATTATGCCACCGGGGCGGAAAAGCTCAAAAGCGCCATGGGGAACATAGAGGCGGATATGCACAGGCAGAAGCAGATGTTTCTGGACAACGAGCAGCCTCTGGAAGCCGAGCGCATCGAGCAGCGGGTGACCCACGACATGGAGATGATGCTGGAGATCGGCTACTGTAACGGCATAGAGAACTATGCCCGTTATTTTGACGGCCGAAAGCCCGGGGAGCCCCCCTATACCCTCATCGACTATTTTCCCAAAGACTTTCTGCTTATTGTGGATGAAAGCCATGTGACCATCCCCCAGATCGGGGCCATGTACCGTGGAGATCTGGCCCGAAAAACGGAACTGGTGAAATACGGCTTCCGCCTGCCCTCGGCCTTTGACAACCGGCCCCTGACCTTTGATGAGTTCCTTACCCGGATCCCCCAGATGCTCTGCGTTTCCGCCACCCCGGGCCAGTGGGAGCTGCAAAGGGCCAGCCAGGTGGCCGAACAGATCCTGCGGCCCACAGGGCTGGTGGACCCGGAGGTGACAGTTCGCCCCATTGAAGGACAGATAGACGATATTCTTTCCGAAGTGCGGATGACGGCGCAAAAAGGATTCCGCACCCTGATCACCACCCTGACCAAACGCATGGCGGAGAACCTGACGGAATATCTGGAGGGCATGGGAGTCCGGGTCCGGTATATGCACAGCGATATCGATACACTGGACCGCATGGAGATCATTCGGGATCTGCGGCTGGGAGACTTTGACGTGCTGGTGGGCATCAACCTGCTGCGGGAGGGACTGGACCTGCCGGAGGTGGGACTGGTCGCCATTCTGGATGCGGATAAGGAAGGCTTCCTGCGTTCGGAGACCTCCCTTATACAGACCATCGGCCGGGCCGCACGAAATGCCGAAGCCCGGGTCATCCTCTACGCCGATACCATAACCCCCTCCATGGCACGAGCCATGGAAGAAACGGAACGCCGCCGGGGCATACAGATGGCCTATAACCGGGAGCACGGCATCGTGCCCAAAACCATCATCAAAGAAGTGGCGGACACTTTGATGATCTCCCATAAAGCCGAATCCCCTGTCTTTGAAGAAGATATGGGCAAGCGTAAGGAGCGCATCGCTCTGCTGCAGCAGCAGATGCAGCAGGCCGCACGGGAGCTGGAATTTGAACAGGCCGCCAAGCTCAGGGATGAGATCAAGCGCCTCTCCGGCGAAGAAGTAGCTCCCTCCCGAAAGATACGTCCGGGCATGATCGGTTCCCAGAAGCGGTCCCGGGGACGCACCAGAAAATAAAAGCAAAGGCTTCCCTTTGTTTCCTTGTTGGAAACAGACAGGATGAAAGATAGCAGCATATACGCTGCTGTCGCAAAAACGGCAGGGATGCTCCCCTGCCGCTCTTTATTCAATGGTATGCCGAAACAACAGCTTCTTCAGGTCTTGTTTTCGGAGCTGACCCGCATATACTATAGCCATTTCTCCGGGAAAGCGGGGCTTTTTATGAAGTATACACATTGTTAAAGCATCCTGTTCCTATGCCGCTCCGGCCGGGCTGCCGGCATGCGAAGGCATAGATACGGAAGACCGCAAAATCGCGCCGGAGATCAAACCGCTCTGGCTGTTTGCCAAAGAAGAGGATGCATACCTTTCCGGCCCCATACGGCAAACACGCCGCCATGTTTACCGGATATGACGGGCGCTGCCATTTTATGAACCCCGTCCATGAAAACAGCTGGGAACGCCCCGAATTATCAGTATGTGAAGAAGACCTGCTCGCCCTGGCAGATCAAAACCCCTGGTGGGGGCAGTATGCCCTGCCAAAGCCGAATCTTTGTCTTTGACCCCATATCTGTAGGATTTTCTCTCCGTCATACGGGATAACTGTAAAGCTATAGATGCTTTTGCGGCCGAAAAGCACCGTCCGGACCATTGCGTCCAGATCTGTAAAAAGAGTGCCCGTCCCTTTAAAATGACTGCCGTAAGACATGTGTGCAGCATCATACTCTTTTTCCCGTTGCCAGAAAGACCGTTCTGTGATAAAATACGGTCAACCACTGTTTTATCTTGAATTATTGGAGGATCTATGTCTACTCTTACCCCTCACATCGGCTGCATGCCGGAAGATTTTGCCAAGACCGTACTCATGCCCGGAGATCCCCTGCGGGCCAAGATGATTGCCGAGACCTATCTGACCGATGCCAAGCTGGTGAACAATATCCGGGGCATTCAGGGCTATACGGGTTATTACAAGGGCAAGCGGGTCTCCGTTATGGCCAGCGGCATGGGGATGCCCTCCATCGGCATCTATTCCTATGAGCTGTACAACGTGTTCAATGTGGAAAGCATCATTCGGGTAGGCTCTGCCGGAGGACTCAACCGGAACCTGAAGCTGTTTGATATCGTCATTGCCCAGGGCGCCTGCACCAACTCCAACTATGCTCACAACTTTGCCCTGCCCGGCACCTTTGCTCCCATTGCAGACTTTGGCCTGCTGCGCAAGGCGGCGGAAAACTGCGAAAGCAAGGGGCTTCCCTACAAGGTGGGCAACATTCTTTCTTCCGACACCTTCTACAACGACGCCGTTGATCAGGGCGCCTGGACAAAAATGGGAGTGCTGGCCGTAGAGATGGAATCTGCCGCCCTATATATGAACGCCGCCCGGGCCGGGAAAAAGGCCCTGTGCATCTGCACCATTTCCGATCTGATCTTCAGCGGCGAGGAGACCACTCCCGAGCAGCGCCAGAACGCCTTCCACGACATGATCCAGGTAGCGCTGGACGTGGCGGAAGCATAAACCGTTTTACACGGGCCGGTCCTGTCTGCGCCGGCCTGTTTCTTTTTCAACTTTTTCAATAAGAACAGAGCGTACATCGCCCGGAAAGGAGCCGCATATGAAACTGGCGGAAGCCCTGCAGGAGCGGGCGGATCTGCAAAAGCGCATAGATCAGCTGGAGGCCCGCATTCAGTCCAGCGCCCTGGTGCAGGAGGGGGAAACGCCCCCGGAGGATCCTCTGGCGCTGATGGAGGAGACGGAAAGCTGCCTGCTGCACCTGGAAGCACTGGCGGAGCGGATCAATGCCACCAACTGCGCCGTGACCACACCGGAAGGCACTCTGACCGCTCTGCTGTCTAAACGGGATCGGCTAACCCGTCAGGTGCGTCTGTACCGCAACGTCCTGGAGACAGCCCGCAGCACCGCTCATCGAGCCACCCGGACGGAGATAAAAATACTCAGCGCCATACCCGTGCAGGCATACCAGAAAAAGTGCGATCAGATTTGTGCGGAACTCCGCCGGGTAGACACCCTGATCCAAAGCGCCAACTGGACGGAAGAGCTTCTCCCCTGACGGTTCCCCCCGGGAGCGCAGGTAACCGGAAGGAGCGGATGCCATCTCGGCAGCGGAGAAAGAGGCTGCAGCAGGCGCACCGGGCTGCGTATGATGTATTGTCATGCCCCGCATGGTAACATGCGCACAAAGCATCTATACAGAGCACTACCGGGCATCGGCTTTTCGGCCAGGGCGGGAATGGGGTAACTCCCGGGGTATTTGCACGGCTTGCATAAAGAAAATGCAGCCCGACCTATGATACGCAAACGAAGCTTTTTTGATCTTTCCATTCAGATCGCAAAAAAGAGGGGCTGTAAAAAGCCCCTCTTCGTTTATGTGAAACAACCGGAAATGACTTGCAACAGATATACGGCGGCAGGAAAAGAAGCGGCTCCTGTAAACGGGTGCCGGGACGCCCGGAAACGAAGGTTGGTTGGTATACGCATCCGGGGGGCGCTGGCTTTGGCGCCGCAGGCGCCAAAGGGCCCGGCCGCTGCGCGGACGGGCGGCGGCGTTCCGCCGCCCAGCGCCCCCGCCTCCCGTATACGAGGTGAGCCCGCTCCCCCGGGTACCGGCCCCCAAATGCTCCAACCCCATTCTTTCACACGCACAAAACGAATCTGTATCCGGCGGGAAACAGATCCGTTTGGAACAAGTTAAAGCCAACAAAAAAGAGCTGCGAAAAACGATTTCCATTCTTCGCAGCTCCTTCTGATTTGCCTGTTTTACTTGCGCAGGAAGGCGGGGATATCCAGCTTGTTGGCGGGGCGGTTGTTATAGTCCCGGCGGATATTCTCTTCGGTAAAGGTGCTTTCCTTGGGCTCCTTGCGCACCACGGGTGCCTCTACAGGGTCGCTCTGCAGTTGGGCATAGGGCCGGGCACTGAAGGCATTCTCTGCGGAGTTGGGAATGTTGGCCGCCTGATAGGGACGGGGTGCGGGATTGGGATTGGAAGCGCTGCGGATGGGCGTGCTCTGGGGCTGCTCCCGGCCGCCGAAGACTAATGCGTCGCGGCCCTGCTGGGCGTTATCTACCTTATCAAAACCGGTGGCAATAACGGTGATCTTGATGGCATCGCCCATGCTCTCGTCAATATCCGCGCCGAAGATGATGTTGGCATCGGGATCGGCCGTCTCCTGAATGAGTTCCGCCGCCTCATTGACTTCCAGCAGGCTCAGATCCGGGCCGCCGGTGATGTTCATCAAAATACCCTTGGCGCCAGCGATGCTGGTTTCCAGCAGCGGGCTTTCCACGGCCTGCTTGGCAGCTTCAGAGGCCCGCTTTTCGCCGCAGGCGGTGCCGATGCCCATGTGGGCCATGCCCTTTTCCTTCATGATGGTCTTTACATCGGCAAAGTCCAGATTGATCATGGCGGGCATGGCGATCAGGTCGGAAATACCCTGGATACCCTGGCGCAGCACATCATCGGCTACCCGCAGTGCATCGGGGAGACTGGCCCGGCCCACCAGGGAGATAAGCTTGTCATTGGGGATGGTGATAAGGGTATCCACAGCGGGCTTCAGGTTTTCGATGCCGCCTTCGGCGTTGCGCATCCGCACCCGGCCTTCAAAGGTAAAGGGTTTGGTGACCACACCCACGGTAAGGATGCCCATTTCCTTGGCGCACTGCGCCACGATGGCCGCCGCACCGGTGCCCGTGCCGCCGCCCATACCGGCGGTGATAAAGACCATATCTGCGCCCTTGAGGCTTTCAACGATCATATCCCGGCTCTCATCCGCCGCCTTGCGGCCGATCTCCGGGTCGGCTCCTGCGCCCAGACCCTTGGTAAGCTTTTCCCCGATCTGGATCTTGACGTCGCCCTTGTTGAGGGCCAATGCCTGCTTATCCGTATTCACGGCGATAAATTCCACGCCCTGGAGCCCATACTGCACCATGCGGTTCACCGCATTGCAGCCTGCGCCGCCTACGCCTACGACTTTAATCTGGGCAAAGGATGCGCCTTGTAAATCCTGATCAAACATTGGTTAATCCCCCTTTTATTTCATGAAGAACTCTTTTATTTTCTTTAACAGCGAACCCAGTTTCTCTTCGCTGCCGCTTGCGGTCGTATCCTCCTGGGGCCGGTTGGCCTTGAGGACAAAGTCCAGCGCCCCAAAGGCGCTGCAATAGTTGGGCGAGGAGAGCCTGGGCGTCCAGGGCATATCCCGCTTCAGGGGCAAATTCAGCGCCTTGCGCATAAAATCCAGTCCGCCCCGCATCATCAGCAGCCCGCCGCCGGAAACATACACCGCCGGCCGTGCATCCAGATTCACGCCCATATTTTCCATCTCCCGCCGGAGCATTCCGGCCAGCTCCGTGGCCCGGGCTTCTATTATATAGGAGATAGCGGACCGGGACACCTTTTTGCTCCCGGCTGCGGTGCGCAGCACTTCGCTTTTTTCCTGCAGATCCAAAGAGAATACATACCGCCGCTTGGCCTGCTCTGCCGCGTCCATGGGCACATCCAGTCCAAAAGACAGATCGCTGGCAAACTGATACCCCCCGATGGGCAGGGTGCTTATGGCCGTCAGGGCGGTATTTTCCACCACGGAGATCTCCGTCTGGTGGTATCCCACATCTATGAGCACCGCCGGGCGAACCCGTTCCTTTTCCGGAATGAGCATGACGGATTCTCCCAGCTGGGCGCTGACGCACATGCTGATCTCCACGCCCATATCGTCCAGAGATTCCTGCACCGTGCGGATATATGCCTCCTGCACGAACATATGGGAGATCAGAGCCGATATCTCATCCGTGGTGATGCCTTCCGGCACTTCCGTGGAGGATACGCCGTCCACAAGAAAGAACACCGGGGTGCTGTGCATCAGGGTATATCCGGGCTTTTTTTTACACTTTTCCAAAGACAGGGCAATCAGCCTGTCTATATCCGCCGCCTCCGTCTTGCGGGGCTTCCCCAAAGAAAGAGTGGCGTCGGTCAAAAGCAGATCGGAAAAAGCCGCAGGCACCGTCAGCGCCACATCCCGGATGCGGATGCGGCTTTCCTGCTCTGCCTTCTGCAAAGCTTCCACCACCGCATTGTGCAGACTCTGCTTGTCGATAAAGGCACCGTCCCGGTAGCCTTCATATGTGCAAACACCGGCCCCGTGCACCACGATGCCGTCACCGTCTGCCATGCTTCCGCAAAGGCAGACGACTTTAGAGCTGCCTATATCCAATACCGCAGCGGGTTTCATGCTTTGATCCTACGCTCCCTTATCACATCCCACGGCAATTCCGCGTACGCAAAAAACGCGGGACCACCCAGCTATACGGATGGATTATAGCATACGGGCGCCCCCGGACGCAACATAAAATCGTACCGGATTTCGTCTTTCCTGTAACATTTTCTTCTTTGTGCCTCATGGCTGTTTCAAAAGGCCGGCTGCAAAAGCCCCGGCTGCCGTTTTTCTTTTTTTACTGGATACGCCCGCAGCGCCGCCTTTACCCTTGTAGACGGCGGGGAGCCGTGCTATAATATACTGTCAAAAATACAGGGGGTTGTGCCCTTTTTAAGGAGTATTTGCTATGAAATGGCTGGAGATCGCCGTTTATACCACCGACGCCGGGCTGGACAGCGTCTGTGCCGCTCTGGACAGCGTAGGCATTACGGGCCTTTCCATAGAGGAGAGCCGCAGCGCTGCCGCTGCCTTTCTGCGAGAGAGTGTGCTGTACTGGGATTTTGCGGATATGAGCCGGATCGGCACGGACCGGCCCTGTGTAAAAGGATATCTGGCGGACTGCCCGGAGAACTATCCGGTGGCGGAGGCCGCCAAAGCTGCCGTAGAGCGGCTCAAAACTCTGGATCTGGGGGTGGATCTGGGTTCGCTGACGGTAACGATCCGGTCTCTGGATGAAGAGGACTGGGCCAACAACTGGAAAAAATACTATAAACCCCTGGAGATAGGCAGCCGCCTGCTGGTGCTGCCCAGTTGGGAGCCAAAGCCCGAAACGGACCGGGTGGTGCTGAAGCTGGATCCCGGCATGGCCTTTGGCACCGGAGCTCACCATACCACCCGCATGTGCCTGGAGCTGCTGGAGAAAACCGTCAGGCCCGGGGATACCATGCTGGATATGGGCTGCGGCAGCGGGATACTTTCCATCGCTTCGCTGCTGCTGGGGGCCAAAAAAGCCGTAGCCGTGGATATCGACCCCATTGCGGAAACCATTGCCCGGGAAAATGCCACCATGAACGGTCTGGGCGAGCAGGATTATGAGATCCGTATCGGCAATCTCATCAGCGACAAAGCATTGCAGACAGACATTCGGGGGCAGTACCCGGTGGTAGCAGCCAATATCGTTGCGGACGTAATCCTCGCCTTGTGTCCTTTTGCCAGGGAGGTAGTGGCACCCGGGGGCGCGTTTATCGTATCCGGCATTATCGATGACCGGGAGGCCGAGGTGGAAGCCGGACTGAAGCAGGCGGGCTTTGCGGTAAAAGAGGTCCTTTCCTCCGACTGCTGGTTTGCCATCCTCTGTGAGAATCCCCAATGAGCCGTTTTTTTGTTGCAGATCCTCTGACGCCTGTCATCGAGGGAGAGGAATATAAGCACCTGGCTTCCGTGCTGCGGCTGCAGAAAGGGGATACCGTTACCCTTTGCGACGGAAACGGCCGGGAATGTGAGGCCCGCATTACCGCATTGACGGGTAGGCAGGCCCTGCTTGCCCCTGAAGCATGGGAGCCCTGCCGCAGCGAGCCCGCCCACCAGGTGACCCTGTTCCAATGCCTGCCCAAAACGGGCAAAATGGAGCTGATCCTGCAAAAGTGTACGGAGCTGGGCTTATATGCCCTTGTGCCCGTGGTGAGCCGCCGGTGCGTGGCCCTGCCCGGAAAGGATTTTGAAAAAAAACGCCAGCGCTACGAAAAGGTAGCCGAAGCCGCCGCCAAGCAGAGCGGCCGGGGGATCCTGCCCCGGGTGGAAAGCCCTGTTGAGCTGGAGACGCTGGATTTTTCTGATTTTGATCTGGTGCTGCTGGCCTATGAAGGGGAGCACATCCGCACCCTGAAGCAGGCCCTGACCCCGGCCCTCGGCTCCCGCATCGCCCTGCTCATCGGCCCGGAAGGCGGGTTTGAGCCCCGGGAGGTGCAGCATCTGGAAGAAAAGGGCGCCCTGCCCGTAACGCTGGGCCCCCGGATCCTGCGGACGGAAACGGCCGGCATGGCCATGCTGGCCCAGTTGCTTTTTGCCCTGGAGGGATAAACATGAAGGCTGCCTTTTTTACCCTGGGCTGCAAGGTGAACCACTATGAGACCGCCGCCATGGAGGAACTTTTTCTCAAGGCGGGGCATGAGGTGGTGCCCTTTGAAAGCCCGGCGGATATATACATTGTCAACACCTGCACCGTGACCATGACGGCGGATAAAAAATCCCGGCAGATGATCGCCCGGGCCCATGCCCTGTCTCCTTTGGCCCCGGTGATCGCCGTAGGCTGCTACAGTGAAGTAGCCCGGGACAAGGTGGAGACCCTGCCCGGAGTGGCCGCCGTACTGGGCACCGCCCAGCGGCAGAAGATCGTAGAGATCGCAGAAAATGCTGTACTGGGGCAGAGCATGGAACCGGAGCCCCTTTCCCCCTTCCAGCGGCGGGAATTTGAGGCCCTCTCCGCCGTAGCGGACAGCCGCACCCGGGCCACTCTGAAGGTACAGGACGGCTGTGTGCAGTTTTGCACCTACTGCGCCATTCCCTTTGCCCGGGGCGCACTGAAAAGCCGTTCGCTGGAAAGCTGCCGGAGGGAATTCCTGGCGCTGGCAAAGGGCGGTTATAAAGAAGTCGTCCTGGCGGGGATACAGCTTTCCGCTTACGGGAAAGATCTGAAAGAGGGCACGGATCTGGTCAGCCTTATCCGGCTGGCAGACGAATGCGGCCTGCCGCGGCTGCGACTGGGCTCTCTGGATCCCAATCTGATAGACGAAAGATTCTGCCAGGCCGCCGCAGAAAGCAAAAGTCTGTGCAGGCAGTTCCATCTGGCCCTGCAAAGCGGCTCGGATACGGTGCTGGCCCGCATGAACCGGCCCTATACGGCGGAACAATACAGGCGGGAAGCGGCCATGCTCCGCGCCGCCATGCCGGACTGTTCCCTGACCACGGATATCATAGCCGGGTTCCCCGGGGAAACGGAGCAGGAGCACTGCCAGACCATGGAGTTTGTAAAGGAAATGGCCTTTGCCCGGATCCATGTGTTTCCCTATTCCCGCCGCCCCGGCACCAAGGCGGACAGTATGCCCGGCCAGCTGACCCGCCGGGAAAAGGAAGCCCGTGCCCGTGAGCTCATTGCTCTGGGAGATACCATGGAGGCTGCCTTTATTGACGGACTGAAAGGCACCGTGCATCAGGTACTCATGGAAGAAAACGGAGAAGGCTATACCGGAAACTACGTCCGGGTGCGCTGCGGCGCTGCGTCAGGGGAACTTGCCAGCGTCCGTATCGTCGGACGGGAGAATAAAACAGCGATAGGAGAAGTACTACAATGAATTGTCTGTTTTGCGCCATTGCGGCAGGAGAGATCCCTTCCGCCAAGGTTTATGAGGATGAGCAGGTCTATGCGTTTAAGGACATAGCCCCCCAGGGGCCCGTCCATGTACTCATCATTCCAAAGAAGCACATCGACAGCCTGCAGGCGGCGGGACCCGAGGACGACGGGCTCCTTTGCCAGATGCTGGCTGCAGCCCGGCAGATCGCCCGGGAGCTGGGGGTGGACAAGACCGGTTACCGGCTCATCACCAACGTAGGCCCCGATGCCGGGCAAAGCGTGCCCCATCTGCACCTGCATCTTATCGGCGGCAAACCCCTCAAGTGGGATAACTGAGGCGGAGCCCCATGGTAGAGGTCAAAACCGTCAGCGGCCGGCGGGACATAAAAAAATTTGTCCTGTTTCCTTTATCGCTCTATAAAAACCATCCCTGTTATGTGCCCGACATGGTCTCCAGCCAGATCAACGACCTGCTGGAGGATAAGAACCCCGCCTTTGAATACTGCAAGGCCAGAAGCTTTCTTGCCTATAAGGACGGGAAGCTGTCGGACCGGGTCACAGGGATACTGAACACCCGCGCCAACGAAAAGGACGGGCACAACTACCTTCGCTTTGCCAACTTTGACTTTGTTGACGATGCAGAAGTCACCGACGCCCTGTACCATGCCCTGGAGGACTATGCCCGGGAGCTGGGGTGCGAGGGCATCCACGGGCCCCAGGGCTTTTCCGACATGGACCGGGAAGGGATGCTGATAGAGGGGTTTGAATACCTTTCCCAGTTTTTCACCTATTATAATTACCCCTATTACCCGGAGCACATGGACCGGCTGGGCTTTGAAAAAGAGATCGACTGGGTGGAATACCGGATCACCGTGCCCACGGAGGTGCCCAGGCGGATGGAGATGATCGTGGAGGCAGCCAAAAAGAAGCATAACCTCCATGTGGCGGATCTTTCCGATAAGAAGAACCTGCCCAAATACATCCGGGACGTGTTCGTGCTGTATAACGAGGCCTATCAGGTGCTTTTCGGCATGGTGCCGCTGACTCCCCGTCAGATAGACAAATACGTTTCCGAATTCAAGCCCCTGATCTCCAACCGCACCTCCGCCTTTGTGTATAACGACAAGGATGAGCTGCTGGCCTTTGGGGTAGGCAGTCAGTCCATTTCCAAAGCCAATCAGAAGAGCCGGGGCAGGATGCTTCCCTTTGGCTGGGCCAGGCTTTTGAAGGCGCTGTACGGGAAAAACGATTCCATTGACATGTTCCTTATCGCCGTAAAGCCGGAGCTCAAGGGCGCAGGGCTGAATCTGGTGGTGTTGGAAAATCTGCTGCGCAAGGGCATTCAAAACGGCGTGAAGTATGCCGAAACGGGCCCCCAGCTGGAGGACAACGCCAACGTGCAGTCCATGTGGCGGCTGTTCAATGCCCGGCAGCACAAGCGCCGCCGGTGCTATCTCAAGCGTTTTGAGGGGGCGAAACCCGTCGAAAAGCCGCATATGGAAGGCTGAGTGCATATACTATCATACTATCCCAAGAATTTTAGCGGAGGCGAAACACAGTGGCAGTTACCCTGGATGATGTAAAACGGATCCACCTTATCGGCATAGGCGGATGCAGCATGAGCGGCATTGCCGAGATCCTGCTGGAGCAGGGACATGAGATTACCGGCTCCGACCGGGAGGAATCCCAGTTCACACGAAAGCTGGAGGAGCTGGGCGTCCCCATATATATCGGGCAGAAGGGCCAGCAGACCCAGGGAGCGGAGCTGGTCATCTATTCCGCCGCCATCAAGCCCGATAACCCCGAGCGGGTCTATGCACGGGAGCATGGCATCCCGGAAATGGAGCGCAGCGTGGCCCTGGGCCAGCTTTCCGCCCGGTTCCCACAGGTGGCCGCCATTGCCGGCTGCCACGGAAAGACCACCATCACCTCCATGCTGGCTTATATATCCGAAGAGGCCGGGCTGGACGCCACCGTTCATGTGGGCGGCTTTGTAGATATGCTCCACGGGGGTGTAAAGGTAGGCCGCAGCGATATCCTTATCACCGAAGCCTGCGAATATGTTAAGAGCTTTTTAACGCTGGCCCCCACCGTAGCTCTGATCAACAACATTGATAACGACCATCTGGACTGCTACCGGGATATAGAAGAGATCAAAGACACATTTGTGCGCTTCTGTCAGCTGGTACCCCCCACCGGGAAGCTTATTCTCTGCACGGATGATCCAAAAGTACAGGAGATCCTGCCCCGTCTTCAGGGGCATACGCTGGAAACCTATGGCCTGCATACGGGAGACCGTCATGCGGCGAACCTGACCTATGACGAAAAGGGCTGCCCCGCCTTTGATCTGGTGGAGCATGGAAAAAATATTGTTTCTATCCGGCTGCAGGTGCCCGGCACCCACAATGTGATCAACGCCCTGGGAGCTTACTCCGTAGCCCGCGCCTTTGGCGCCGCTCCGGAAGCCATTGCTGCTGCGCTGGGCCGGTTTACCAATACCAAGCGCCGCTTTGAGTATATGGGCGAAAAGAACGGTGTAGCCGTGTACCACGATTACGGCCACCATCCTCATGAGATCGCCGCCACTCTGGAGGCTGCCTCCCGGGTGCCCCATAAGGCCCTGTACTGCGTATTCCAGTGCAACAGCTATACCCGGGCCAGGACGCTTTTCTGCCAGGACGTGACCTGTTTTGCCCCGGCGGATAAGGTGCTGGTGCCGGATATCTATCCCGGCAGAGAGGTGGATACCGGCCTGGTGCACGCCCGGGACATGGTGGAGGCCATCAACCGTTCCACGCACAACGCACTGTATCTGGAGAATTTCGAGAACATACGGGATTGGCTGGAGGAGAACGCCCGTCCCGGGGATCTGGTCATCACCGTGGGCAGCGGCAACGTATACAGCCAGACCCGCAAGCTCCTGTAAAAAACAAAACGAAAGCCCTGCTTCAGGGTCCCATAAGAATAACAGCCGCGACGGATCCTTCCGCTGCGGCTGTTTTTTCGGGTAATGCCCGAAAAACACCCGCCAATCCCTTTTCACAGGACAGCAAAGCCCGAACGGGCCCGCTACATCCAGAAGTTATCCCCGCCTCTTAAGCAGAATAAAGGCCGTGCAGGCGGTGATCCCCTCGCTCAGAGAATGGCACAGCCAGATCACTTCATTTCCGAAAGCCAACGGGAGAAGCGAGGTCAGAATCGCAGGCCACACAATACTGCGGGACAGAGAAACGGTCAATGCACTTTTTGTTTTCTGCATGGACTGCCAGTAGGAGATCATCAGAATGTTGTATCCGGCCAGGAAAAAGCCGCAGAAGTAAGGGATACTTTTGCCGGCTGCAAAGGCGATGAGCTCCGGATCGTTGGGGCTGAAAATTGAATAGAACCCGCGGGAGAACAGAACGATCAGCAAATAGCACAGGATACCGATGCCCAGAAATACTTTTACAGCAAACCGGCGCATTTCCCGGCTGCGATTTTTCTCACCGACACCTGCAAAATAACTGAATACCGGCTGCAAGCCCTCCGCCATCCCCAGGAAAAGAGTGAGAATGATCAGCATCAGATAGCCGATGATCAGATAAGCCGCAAGGCCGATCTCCCCGTAGCCGTGCTTTACAATGGCAAAGTTGTAAACGAATGTCACAATGCCAACGGTGAGCTCCATGATAAATGCAGGAAAACCCAGTATTAGAATGTGTTTGATAGGATCAAAACGGATATGCGTTTTTGCAAAATGGAGCTTTCCTTTTTTCAGCAGAAAGTGCGGGAGCAGGATCAGCACGCTGAAAACCGGTCTGACTACCGTTGCCAGCTCCGCACCCGCAATACCCATGTTCAGGGGATACATGAACACATAGTCCAGAATGATGTTGGAAGCAGAGCCAACTGCCAGCGCAACCATGGCCAGTTTCCAGCGTCCGTCATTTCGGGCAAGACCACCTAACAGAAAAACTGAACAGCAGGAACGGCGAAAAGGTCACGATGTACCACAGATAACGGACAGCCTCCTCATGGATCTGCGGCGTCGAGCTTAAAAGCTCCGCAAGCGGGTGAATGAACACATTCCCAAGAACGATGATGAGGCCGCCGAAACCTGCGGCACAGAGCATGGCTGCGTGAAAGGTTTGCAGCGCCTTTTCCTTTTCTCCACGCCCAAGCTGCCCAGAGATCATAACGCCAGCACCGGATGCTACCGCCATAGAAAGCGCAATCAGTATCTCCACAAAAGGCACCGATACAGCGGCGGCAGCCATCGCATCACGCCCCAAGCGGTTGCCGATGAAGATACCGTCAACAATGACATAGACGGAATTGAACAGCAGACCTATCATTTGTGGGATGGCATATTTTGCAAACAATGTGCGCGGCTTGCCCTCGTACATAGCAGTTGATCCTCCTCGAGCATAAAAAGAGACCTGTGTTGTGTAACACAGGCCTACTACACAATAAAAGAACCCCGGCGGGTCGATTTTCCATGCGTGTTTAATTTAACAAAAGCATTATATGCCGGCTCCGCCATAAAATCAACAGTTTTTTCACAGCAGACGTTTCCGGTTTTGATGCCTTTCTCTCCGCCGGATCAAAGCGGCCTGCGCGGAAACCAGCCCCCGGTTTTACGAAAGAAGCCGGGGAGCAGGAGCGCGGGGGCGCACGTTCCGGCGCAGCCGGAACTCTGCGGGGCGGCCGCCCCGCAGGCGGGCCCGAAGGGCACGCCGTGCGCCCCCGCCCCCCGTATACGTCTCCAAATCCCGAAAGCAGCGGGCCTGCTTCCCCTTTTTCTCCGTCCATTTTAGCAAAAAAGCGCGTAAACAAATTACTTTGATCGTTTTGCCGCTATATCGGCAGGAAACCACGGCTCTCTCCCTTCCAGAAAACAGGCCGTGCGGAAGTACCGCTTATCCGTCTTTACGGACATATATTTGCGGATCGTCGCTTGCCGTTATCTGCTTTTTCATTCCTGTCCTTCTTTCTTCCTGCATATACCGGGGGAGAGTATTTTTCTGTTTACAATTCCGGGAAATATGGGTACAATCAAACTGAAAACATACGATCCCGGCAGATGTGTCCGCCAAAATCCGGATGCATCCGCATAAACCGAACCACATGCTGCATACAGAGAGGAACACATCCATGGAACACCCCTATACCCTTATGATAGTGGAGGATGAAGAAATGATCCGCACGGCGGTGGCCGCTTTTTTTGAAGCAAAAGGCTACCGTGTCCTTACGGCGGAAGACGGGGAAACGGCTTTGAAGCTGTTTGACGAAGAGCAGGTGGATTTTATCCTGCTGGATCTTATGCTTCCCGGAGTAAGCGGAGAAGAGGTCTGCCGCCGGCTGCGGGCCCGTTCACAGGTGCCCATTCTCATGCTGACGGCCAAGACCCAGGACAGTGCCGTCATAGAAGGGTTTGACCTGGGAGCAGACGATTATGTGACCAAGCCCTTCAGCATGAAGCAGCTGCTGGCCCGTGTGGAGGCCATCCGCAGGCGTACCTCCCCCAGGGAAGACGCACCCAAAGACAAAGACATATATATCTATGAGGATCTTCGCCTGGACGGAACCGCCCATCAGGCCTTTCTCAAGGGCACACTGCTGGAGCTTACGCCTATTGAATGGCGGATCCTGTATGCCCTGGCCGCTCATCCCTGCAAAACCTTTACCCGGGACGAGCTGCTGGATCTGGCCTTTGACAGCGAGTATGACGGTTTTGACCGTTCCGTAGATACGCATATCAAAAATCTGCGCAAAAAGCTGGGAGACGATCCAAGGGATCCCCGCTATCTGTTCACCGTTCGGGGCGTGGGTTACCGGCTGGGAGGAAAAGCATGAAGTGGAAGCTGCGCACCCAACTGACCCTGGGCTTTATATGCATCGTATTGCTGACGGTGGCCTTTATCTTCATGCGCACAAACCGCTGCATCGGCCGGCAGTATGAGGCGCACTTGCAACAGCAGCAGGAGGAATACGCCGATACCATTGCTCTGGGCCTTTCCCAGCAGTACAGCCCCCTTACCTCCAGCTGGAACGTGGAGTTCATTCACGGTTACGGCATGGCGGCCCTGAGTCAGGGGTACATCGTCAAGGTATACGATCTGAACGGACAGACCGTATGGGATGCTCAGAATCACGATATGACGCAGTGTCGGAAGCTCATGGAGGCCATGGCCGAGCGGATGCAGAAGGTCCACTCCCAGGAAGAAGGGGGCTATATGGAAGCCCATTACAATCTTATGAGCGATGGCGTTAAGGTGGGAACGGCTTCCGTTGGGTATTACGGCCCCTACTCCATGTCGGAAGGGGACTTCCGCTTTCTGGATGCGCTGAATAAGATGCTGGTCTCCATGGCTTTGATCGCCGTATTGGCGGCAGGCACAGCCGGCTATCTGCTGGCCCGGCACATCACCAACCCCATCATCCGGGTCACGGAAACCACCCGGGAGATCGCCGCCGGGAATTACGAGACCCGGGTCCAGGGCAAAGCCTCCTCCCGGGAACTGGCGGAGCTCACCGCCGCCGTCAATGACCTGGCCGGTACGCTGGATGATCAGGAGATGCTCCGCCGGCGGCTGGTCACCGATGTGGCCCATGAAATGCGCACCCCCATCGCCAACGTTTCCACCCATCTGGAGCTTATGGCGGAGGGAATATGGGAGCCTACCAGAGAGCGTCTCAATGCCTGTTGTCAGGAACTGAGCCGGATCGCCGGGCTGCTGGGGGACCTGAGCCGCCTGCAGCAGATGGAAAGCGAGCAGCTGGTGCTCCACCGGGAGCCGGTGGAGTTCAAAGCACTGCTGGAGGATATCCGGGAGCTGTTTGCAGGAGCCCTGCAGGAAAAGCATATTGACTGCCGCCTGGAGGGCGGTCCCCTGACGGCGGAAGCCGACCGGGATCGGATCAGCCAGGTGCTGCAAAACCTTATGTCCAACGCCGTAAAGTATACGCCCGAAGGAGGCTCCATCCGCTGGACGCTGGCCCGGGAGGAGGATTCGGCCCGTATCAGCATTACCGACAGCGGCATCGGCATAGACAAAAAGGACCTGCCCTATCTGTTTGAGCGCTTCTACCGGGCAGACCCTTCCCGTCATCGTAAGACCGGGGGCACCGGCGTGGGGCTGACCATTGCCCAGGCCATTGTGCGGGCCCACGGCGGGCGGATCACCGTGGAAAGCACCCCCGGAAAGGGCAGCACCTTTACCGTAACCATCCCCCTGGCGGTGCCGGGCGCAAAAAATATCCGGAACTGATCCGGACAAGTTTCTTTGAGAACGACGATACAAAAGGAGGATCCCTGTATGGAACGCCCCAGCCCCTTCTGGCAGCTTGCCACCCCCGACTGATACTGCGTAAGCTGGAACCGGAAGACTTTGACAGCCTCTGCCGGATTTTGCAGGATCCGGAGGTCATGTATGCCTACGAAGGCCCCTTTTCCCGGGAGGAAGTGCAGGTCTGGCTGGATAAAATGCTGACCCGGTACAAACAGGAGGGCGTGGCCCTTTATGCCGTTTGTCTGAAGGAAACCGGCCGGATGATCGGTCAGTGCGGCCTGACCATGCAGGATATCCCCGGCAGCCGGGTGCTGGAGGTTGGCTATCTCTTTGAAAAAGCCTACTGGCACCGGGGCTATTGCCGGGAGGCCGCCGCCCGCTGCCTGGCCTATGCCTTTGAAGAACTGGGCGCCCGGGAGGTATATGCCATTATCCGGGACAGCAACCTTCCTTCTCAAAACGTGGCCCGAGCTCTTGGCATGACACCCGTGACCGCCTTTACCAAACACTACCGGGGCGTAGATATGCCTCATATCGTATTCCGCCTTCAAAGACCCTGAGTATACAGCAGCGCCCCGTCTGCCTTTCCGGTTGATAAGGCGCTTTATTTATCTCAGGCAGCAGCCGGTACACCCCGCTCTCCTTCCAAAGCAAAAAGGCTTTTTGTCTTTGATACCTTTACGATGCATACTGTTTTCGGCGCACAAAAAAACGGCGGAATGCTCCGCCGCTTTTTCGGTTTTTCAAGCTTTGCGCTTACTCCGCAACAGGCGCACCCACGGGGCACACGTTGGCGCAGTTACCGCACTCGATGCAAGCGTCTGCATCGATCTCGTACTTGCCATCGCCCTCGCTGATGGCACCCACGGGGCACTCGCCGGCACAGGCGCCGCAAGCGATGCAATCATCGGTGATCTTAAAAGCCATGTTCGCTACCTCCTGTAAAATTTCATTCCCATTATAGCACAGCCGACACAAAATGCAACGGGGCAAATTCATGGATTTTACAGGTATATTTCATCGACCTTTGGGGAAACCCTTTTCCCTCCGTCCAAAAGAAGCTATGGTATGGGCACGGGGACATTTTTCCGGGAAAAGGGCCCCGAATCACCCTTCTCCCTGAAAAGCAGCCCTCTTCATTTTGTAAAAAGGGAGCGGATATATGCAGAACTATTCCTTTCAGCAGGGGCTTTGGAGCGTGCCCCCCAAGCGGGATATGACCCGGAGCCTGCTGCTCATCCCCGCAGAGCAGATCGTGCCCAATCCCAACCAGCCCCGGCGCACCTTTGATGAAGAAAAGCTCAAGGAGCTGATGATCAGCATCGCCCAGGTGGGTCTCATCCAGCCCCTGACCGTCCGCCAGGCGGCGGGAGGCTATGAGCTTATCAGCGGGGAAAGACGGCTGCGCGCCTGCCGTCTGCTGGGAATGAAGGAGATCCCCTGCGTCATAGAAAACGTAGGAGAAGAAAAAAGCGCCCTTATGGCCCTGATCGAAAACATCCAGCGGGCGGATCTGAACTATGTGGAGGAAGCCCAAAGTTATCAGGCCCTGCTGATCAGCCAGGGGCTGAGTCAGGAAACCCTCAGCCGCCGCCTGGGCAAAAGCCAGTCATTCCTTTCCAACAAGCTGCGGCTGCTGAAGCTCTCCCCCGCCCTGCGGGAAAAATGCCTGGAGGCAGGACTCAGCGAACGCCACGCCCGGTGCCTGCTGGCCCTGCCGGAGGAGGAGCAGCGCCTTGCCTGCCTGGAGCAGATACAGAAGCGGAACCTGACCGTGCGGGAAACGGAGGCATACATCGCCGCCCGGCTGCAGGAGGAACAGCCCCGGCCCCTGCGGATCCTGCGGCTGAGCAAGGATACCCGGCTGTTTCTCAACGGGCTGAAAGCATCTTTGGAGCAGCTGCGGGAGGCGGGCATGGAAACCTCTCTGGAAGAGCAGCGTGACGGCGGCACGCTGACTCTGACGGTGCGTATCCGCACGGAATAAGCGCCCCCCGCAGGGGCTGCGGGGATCACCGCCCTTCTTCTTTGGTGTATATGCGTGCCGGGGATGGATACGTCTTTCCTGCCGCCGGCGGGTTTGGCGATTTTATCGGGAAGCGTTTATGCTGCAACAGCGGGATCCGGCATATCCTTCCCGGCGAAAACGTTGACAAACAGGCCGAAACAGGCTATTGTATAAGATTGTAAGAATAGCGAAAGAGCTTGCTTTTCACAACATATACACGAAAGAGGAGAGATTATGGCACAGACTTACGATCCGCAGATCATAGAGCCGAAATGGCAGCAGAAGTGGAACGAGCAGAAGGCCTTCCACACCGGTGAAGACCACTCCAAGCCCAAGTTTTACGGGCTGCTGGAGTTCCCCTACCCTTCCGGGCAGGGGCTGCACGTGGGCCATCCCCGGCCTTACACCGCCATGGATATCATCGCCCGTAAGCGGCGCATGGAGGGCTACAACGTTCTGTTCCCCATCGGCTGGGATGCTTTTGGCCTGCCCACCGAAAATTACGCCATCAAAACGGGCATCCATCCTGCCATCGTTACCAAGCAGAACATTGCCCGTTTCCGCGGGCAGCTCCAGCGGCTGGGTTTCTCCTTTGATTATGACCGGGAGGTGGATACCACCGATCCGGCCTATTACAAGTGGACCCAGTGGATCTTTTTGAAGTTCTTTGAAAAGGGGCTGGCCTATAAGGCTGAGATCCCCATCAATTTCTGTACCAGCTGCAAGGTGGGCCTGGCCAACGAAGAGGTGGTGGACGGCTGCTGTGAGCGCTGCGGGGCCCCCGTTATCCAGAAGATCCGCTCCCAGTGGATGCTCAAGATCACCGCATATGCCGATTCCCTTATCGACGGACTCAACGACGTGGACTTCATCGACCGGGTCAAGACCCAGCAGCGCAACTGGATCGGCCGCAGCGAGGGAGCCCAGGCCACCTTCCGCCTGAGCGGCGTGGAGGATTCCGTAGAGATCTTCACCACCCGGCCGGATACCATGTTCGGCGTGACCTATATGGTCATTTCCCCGGAGCACCCCCTTATCGAAAAGCATAAAGACGCCATTGCCAACTATGCCGCAGTAGCCGCCTACCGGCAAGCCGCCGCCCGGAAGAGCGATTTTGAGCGGAGCGAGCTGAACAAAGACAAGACCGGCGTGCGGCTGGAGGGTATTGAAGCCGTCAACCCCGTTAACGGCGTGCATATCCCCGTGTTCGTCTCCGACTATGTGCTCATGAGCTACGGCACAGGCGCCATCATGGCCGTGCCCGGCCACGATGAGCGGGACTGGGAGTTTGCCAAAAAGTTTGATCTGCCCATCATCGAAGTGGTGGCCGGCGGCAACGTGCAGGAAGCGGCCTTTACCGACTGTCACAAGGGCAAGCTGGTGAACTCCGGCTTCCTCAACGGCATGGATGTCAGTGAGGCCATCCCCGCCATGATCAAATTCCTGGAAGAAAAAAGGATCGGCAAGTGCCGGGTGAACTATAAGCTTCGGGACTGGGTATTTACCCGCCAGCGGTACTGGGGCGAGCCTATCCCCCTGGTCCATTGCGATAAGTGCGGCTGGGTACCCCTCCCCACGGAGCAGCTGCCCCTGCTGCTGCCCGAGATCGCAGACTTTACCCCCGGCGATGACGGCTCTTCCGCTCTGATCCGGGCTACGGACTGGATCCGGACCACCTGCCCCCATTGCGGCGGTCCCGCCACCCGTGAAACGGACACCATGCCCAACTGGGCCGGTTCCAGCTGGTACTTCCTCCGCTACTGCGATCCGCACAACGACCGGTGCCTGGCTTCCCCGGAGGCCCTGAAATACTGGATGCCCGTAGACTGGTACAACGGCGGCATGGAGCACACCACCCTGCATCTTCTCTACTCCCGCTTCTGGAACCAGTTCCTCTATGACTGCGGCGTAGTGCCTTACCGGGAGCCTTATAAAAAGCGCACCAGCCACGGCATGGTGCTGGGAGAGAACGGCGAAAAGATGAGCAAGTCCCGGGGGAACGTGGTGAACCCGGACGATATCGTTAAGGAAGTAGGGGCCGATGCCTTCCGCACCTATGAAATGTTCATGGGCGCCTTTGACCAGCCCATTCCCTGGAGCACCGCCGGCGCCAGAGGCTGCCGGAAGTTCCTGGATCGGGTATGGCGCCTGCAGGATATGCTTCAGGGCCAGGGCGAGACCGCCGATATGCGGCCCAAGGTGCACGCCTGCATCAAGAAGGTCACCGAGGACTTTGAGCGGATGAAGTTCAACACCGCCATTGCCGCCATGATGGCCCTGGTCAACGATTTTTATGCCAAGGGCAGCATCACCCGGGAAGAGTTCCACACCCTGCTGCTGCTGCTGGATCCCGTAGCCCCCCATATCTGTGAGGAGCTCAATGAGATCCTGGGCTATGAGCAGCCCCTGCATCACGCGCCCTGGCCCGTCTATGACGAAAACGCTCTGGTGGCCGATGAAGTGGAGTATGGGGTGCAGGTCAACGGCAAGATCCGCTGCCGGATCAAGATGCCCGCCGCCGCTTCCAAAGAAGAGGTGGAAAAGACCGCTCTCAGCGCCCCTGAACTGGCGCCCTTTATCACCGGGAAAACCGTGCGCAAGGTCATCGTGGTAAAGAACGTGGTCAACGTGGTGGCCAACTGATGGACAGCCTGTGGGATAGCGTCAAGCTCTTTGCCCTGCAGACCGGAAAAAATCTGGTTCTGGGGCTGCTGGTGCTGGGCGTAGGGCTGAAGCTTTGCAGCATCCTTTCCGGGCGGCTGAAAAAGCAGCATCTGGTAAAGATGGATCCGGAAGCCCAAAGCTTCCTCCACAGCTTTCTGTCCATAGCCCTCAAGGCGGTGGTCATTATCATCGCCGTGAACATCATGGGCGTGCCCATGGCTTCCATCGTAACGCTGCTGGGCAGCTGCGGGCTGGCCATCGGTCTGGCTTTGCAGGGGAGCCTGAGCAACTTTGCCGGGGGCATCATGCTGCTGCTGTTCCACCCCTTCCGGGTGGGGGATTATATCGTCAGCGGGGATACGGAAGGCACGGTAGAGGCCATGTCCGTCTTCTATACCACCCTGACCACCTTTGACAACAGCACCGTGGTCATCCCCAACGCCACGCTGAGCAATTCCGTGCTCAAGAACCTTTCCCTGAAGGAAAAGCGGCGGCTGGTGCTCACCTTCTCCCTGGCCTATAACACCCCGGTGGACAAGGCCGTTTCCGCCCTGCTGGAGCTGGCAGAAGCAAGCCCCCTGGCTTTGAAGGATCCCAGGCCTTTTGCAGCCTTTAAGACCTACCGGGATTCCTCCATGGACTTTGTGTTGCAGGTATGGGTAAAAAACAGCGACTACTGGACCCTGTATTATGACATACAGGCCAGAAGCAAGGCCCTGCTGGAGGAAAAGGGGCTTTCCATCCCCTACCCCACCGTTACCATACGCCCTTCCTGATCCTCAGAAAACGGCCCGTCGGCTCTCCGGCGGGCTTTTTTGCGGCGGTTCGGATACGTTGCCAGATCCCTGCTCTCACTATCTATAAATCGGAAAACAAAGCTCTCCCCCCGCCGGCCTTTATATGAAAAACGCCGGAAAACAGTTCCCTTACACACTTCTTGCCAAACTTTATAGTAAATGCTATAATCAAAGAGCAAATACATGCAGCAAGGAGCATACATGGGGATCGTAGACAAGATAAAAGAGAAGTACCCCTATCTGACCCGGAAGCAGCGGGACGTGGCCAACTATATGCTGGAGGATGTGGAGCGCATGTCCTATGTCACGCTGAAAGAGGTAGCCCGGGATTCCGGTGTCACGGAAATGACCGTACTGAAAACCTGTGTGCTGCTGGGCTTTTCCAGCTTCAGCGATTTGAAATATGAATTTCGCAAATACGCCGCCCGTCAGCTGGAATACACCCGCCATCTGGATGTGGAATACAATACCCCCCGCATCCCCGGCTATGAGTTGAGCAATACCGAAGCGCTGCTTCAGGATATCTGTCTGGAAGAAAAAAAGCTCACGGAGGTATTCTTCCGTCAGCTTCGCCTGGGAGATGTGCTTCTGGCGGCCGATATGATCCTGGAAGCGGAAAGGATCGTGCTCTGCGGGCGTGGCGTCTCCCTGATCGCCTGCAACGACCTGGCCACCATGCTCTCCGTAGTGGGCCGGGGTGTGATTTGCGTAAATACGGAGCTGGATGAAAGCATTCACCGGGCTCTGCCCCTGCTGACACCCGGGACGCTGGTTTTCGGCGTCTCCTTCCCGGACTATTTCCGGGTGACCACCAAGCTGTTGGAATACGCCCACGGCAAAGGACTGAAGGTTCTTTCCATGACGGATACGGATCGTTCCCCCGTATGCCCCTTCAGCGATCTGGTGCTGTATGCCCCCACCCAGACCCGGATGTTTTTGAACACCATGGGCGCCCCCATGATGCTGGTCAACCTGCTCTGTTCTGCCGTAAATATCCGGCTGGGGGTTTCCCGCTGCAGCGGTCTGGAAGAAAAGACCGCTTTTCACCAGCTGCTGGAAAGCTCCGACGCGGAATAAGGCGGATCCGCCATAAATCTGTAAAATAAATGATACGGGCCTTGCATTGCGGGGCCCGATTTTTATTTATACATCGCCTGTATCTCTATTTTTCACCATAAAACCCTTATTTTTTAGCAAAGTTATATATATTATGGAGTGGTTATTGACTGAAAACTAAAGCATATGCTATACTTTGCCTGTAAATAGCCGGAAAAATCCGGTGAATAAACAAGGAGGAAACACACTGATGAAGAAGGCACTGAGTATTCTCTTGGCCTTGGCCATGCTTTTTGCCGTGACCGCCTGCAGCAACAATCAGCAGGGCGAGCTCCCCAAAGACGACCAGAAGCAGGCCGCCGGGACCACCCAGGACGAGCAGAAACCCGCCGGCGACGAGGCAAAGGATCCCGCCGCTCAAACGGTTGCCCAGTATTACAACACTTACATGGTGGCTGACCCCACTTCCATGGACATCTCCCTGAATGCCGATACTTATTCCGGCACCGTCATCAACAACGTGATGGAGGGTCTGGTTCGTCTGGAAGAGAAGGACGGAGAATACCACATGGCTCCCGGCGATGCCCAGACCTGGGAACTCAGCGCTGACGGCACCGTGTGGACCTTCCACCTGGGGAACAACAAGTGGGCCGACGGTCAGGAAGTCACCGCACAGGATTATGTATACTCCCTGCGGCGTTCCGCCGATCCCGCCACCGGCTGCCCCAACGAATTCTTCCTCACCCCCGTCAAGGGCTATAAGGAGATCAAGGACGGCGCCTCCATTGAAGAACTGGGCGTAAAGGCTCTGGACGACAAGACCCTGGAGATCACGCTGGCTTATCCCATGGCTTCCTTCCTGGAGATGTGCTCCGGCACCATTTATTATCCCCAGCGGCAGGACATGATGGAAAAGTACGGTGAAAAGTATGGCACCGAGGCCGAATACACCATGGGCAACGGCCCCTACATGATGGAGAGCTGGGTGCACAACAGCAAGATCGTCCTCAAGAAGAACCCCTACTACTGGAACGCCGAAAACGTATCTCTGGAAACTGTAAACCTTTCCATCCTTTCCGACTCCACCACCATCTACAACGGCTTTGAAAGCTATGAGCTGGATTACTGCAGCACCAGCGAAGCCGAGTGGATCGACAAGTTCATGAGCTACAGCGATGTGGTGTACCAGATCACTCCCAGCGCCACCCTGGCTTACAGCTTCTATAACACCAAGGATGCCATCTTCTCCAACGCCAATATCCGCAAGGCCTTCACCCTGGCCATGGATCGGGAAGAGCTCAACGACATGTGCTTCGGCGGTGCCAACGTGCCCACTTACGGCTGGATCTGCCCCGCCATCTCCGTAGGCGAGACCAACTTCCGCGAATATGCCGGTCAGACCATTCAGGAAATGACCGACGAGATGACCAAGGAAGGCCTCACCGCCAAGGATTACCTGCTCAAGGGCATGGAAGAACTGGGCCTGGGCAATGACCCCGCCACCCTGAAAGTCGCCTTCTCTCTGGCCGGTACCGATGAGTGGTTCCGCACCTTCGGCGAATATCTGCAGCAGTCTTACAAAGCCACTCTGGGCGTGAACATGGAGATCAGCTTCAACAACTGGGATATCTTCTATGACAACGTGCAGAAGGGCAACTTCCAGATTGGCTACATGGCCTGGGGCGCTTACTACAATGATCCCTACGATATGCTCAGCCTGTTCAACTCCGCCAACGACTCCATCCAGACCGGCTGGGCCAACGCCGAGTTTGACCAGCTGGTAGAGGCCGCTCTTTCCGAGCAGGACGAAACCAAGCGTCTGGAAATGTATAAGAAGGCCGAGGATATCCTTCTGCGTCAGGACTGTGCCGTTTGCCCCGTGCTGACCTTTACCAACAACAGCTTCTACCGCAGCTATGTAAAGGGCTACGGCGAGCTGGCCTTCAGCATCACCGGTTACAAGGGCCTGTCTACCGGCGAACGTCCCCAATAAAAACTAATTCCTCCTGTGGGGGGCGGGCCGTGGATTTCCCCGGGCCTGCCCCCCGCTTTTTACCCCAGCGTCCCCAAAGAAAGGAGCCTTTTTATGGGCAAATACATCCTCAAGCGCGTGGGATATATGTTCCTCACCCTGTTTGTGGTGGTGACGATCACCTTCTTTCTCATGCGCGCCATTCCGGGCGATCCCCTGGCCACCATGGCCCGGGCCCTGCCCGAGCAGACCCGCCAGGCCTTTTATGCCCGCTATGGGCTGGACAGGCCCCTGTTTGAGCAGTACCTGACCTATATGAAAAACCTGCTCCGGCTGGATCTGGGTGAAAGTTTGCTGTACGCCGGCCGCTCCGTCAGCGGCACCATTGCCTCCACCTCCCCCATCTCCGGTCTGGTGGGGGGCATCGCCCTGCTTATCGGCACGGTGATCGGCGTGCTCATGGGCATTATGGCTGCCCTGAACAAAAATAAATGGCCCGATTATCTGGTCATGTTCATTGCCATACTGGGCACTACCGTGCCCGTATTCGTGCTCATCTCCCTGCTGCAGCTGCTGCTGAGCGTGAATCTGGGCTGGCTGCCCTCCTCCGGCTGGGGAGAACCCAAGCACCTGGTCATGCCGGTGATCGTCCTTTCCTTCGGCACCATTGCCACCTATGCCCGCTATGTAAAGGCCAGCATGCTGGAGACCATGGATCAGGACTATGTGCTCACCGCCCGGGCCAAGGGCCTTTCCGAAAGGCAGGTCATCACCCGCCACGTGCTGCGCAACTCCCTCATGCCCTGCGTGACCATTTTTGCCGGCAGTGTGGTGGGGGTGTTCACCGGCGCCTTTGTAACGGAGCGCATGTTTGCCATCCCCGGCATCGGGTTTTATTACATCAACTCCATCAACAGTCACGACTATACCATGGTGCTGGGCACCACCGTTTTTTATGCGGCGCTGTTCATCATCATGCAGGTAGTGCTGGATTTCGTATATATGCTCATAGATCCCCGTATCCGCATTACGGGCAAAAGATAGGAGGGGACCATGGAACAGATACCCAAAGAAAAATTTGCCTTTGTGCAGAACCGGGAGGCGGAGGCCGATTCCATCGCCCGCCCTCATGTCGGCTACTGGAAGGATTGCTGGCGGCGCTTTAAAGAAAACAAAGTAGCCGTAGGCGCTCTGATCCTGCTGGGCGTGCTGGTGCTCATGTGCATCTTTGCGCCCATCCTCTCCCCCTATGAATATGAGACCATGGACAAGAGCGCCCGGCTGGTCTTCCCCAGCAAAACCCATTGGTTCGGCACGGATAAGCTGGGGCGGGACGTGTTCACCCGGGTATGGATCGGGGGCCGGGTCTCCATGGTCATCGGCCTGGCGGCGGCACTGATCAGCACCACCATCGGCTGTATCTATGGGGGCATCGCCGCTTACTTCGGCGGGGCGGTAGACAATATCATGATGCGCATCGTGGAGGTGCTCATCTCCGTGCCCTATCTGATCGTAGTGATCCTCATGTCCGTCATATTGCAGAATTCCAACATCACCACCCTGCTGCTGGCCATGACCATTACCGGCTGGTGCGGCACGGCCCGCTTCGTCCGGGCCCAGATGCTCCAGATCAAAAGCGAAGAATACACTCTGGCGGCTCAGGCCCTGGGGGTAAGCCCCTGGAAGGTGGTCACACGGCATTTTATCCCCAATACCATGGGGGTCATCATCGTATCCATCACCTTTGATATTCCCGGGTATATCTTCTCCGAAGCCTTCCTCAGCTATCTGGGGCTGGGCATTCAGCCCCCGGGCACCAGCTGGGGCGCTCTGGCCTCTGCGGCTCAGTCTCAGTTCACCTTTTACCCCTATCTGCTGCTGTTCCCGGTGCTTATGATCGCCCTGACCATGCTTTGCTTCACCCTGATCGGGGATGGTCTCAGGGACGCCATGGACCCCAAGGGCAGAAAGTGAGGCCAGTTATGGAAAATGAAAACAGAGTATTGGATGTAGAAAATCTGCAGGTCTCCTTCCACACCTATGCGGGGGAGGTCAAGGCCGTTCGGGGGGTGTCCTTTCACGTGGACAAGGGCGAGACCCTGGCCTTTGTAGGGGAATCCGGCTGCGGCAAGACCGCCACGGCCAAGGCCATCATGCGCCTGTGGAAACCGCCCTTTTCGGAGATCAAAAAGGACAGTACCATCCTCTTTAACGGGGAAAACGTGCTGGACATGGATAAAAAGCGGCTCCAGAGCCTGCGGGGCAACGAGATCAGCATGATCTTTCAGGATCCAATGACCAGTCTGAACCCCACCATGACCGTGGGCAAACAGATTATGGAGGGGCTGCGGCTCCACCGGGGCCTTAATAAGCAGGAGGCAAGGAAGGAAGCTCTTCGGATGCTGGAGATGGTGCGCATCCCGGATCCGGAGAAAAACATCGATTCCTACCCCCACCAGCTTTCCGGCGGTATGCGCCAGCGGGTGATGATCGCCATGGCTCTGGCCTGCGACCCCACCATTCTCATTGCCGACGAACCTACCACCGCCCTGGATGTGACCATTCAGGCCCAGATCCTGGATCTTTTGCAGGAGCTGAAGGAAAAGACCAGAACGGCCATCATTCTGGTATCCCATGATCTGGGTGTTATTGCCAGCTTTGCCGACCGTGTGCAGGTCATGTATGCCGGGCAGATCGTGGAACGGGGTCTTACCAAAGACATCTTCGAAAACGCCAAGCACCCCTATACCTGGGCGCTGCTTTCCTCCGTGCCCTCCCTGGCAAGGGAAAACAAGCAGGAGCTGTATGCCCTGCAGGGCACGCCGCCGGATCTGGTGCTGCCTTTGCACCACTGCCCCTTTGCCCCCCGCTGCGAATACTGCATGGAGATCTGCAAGGAGCAGATGCCCCCGGAGACCCCCGTGGAAGAGGGCCACAGCGTATGCTGCTGGCTGAGACACCCGGACGCCCCCCAGGTGGAATCCTTTTATGACCGGAGGAAACAGCTATGAGCGAATATCTCATCGAGGCCAGAAACCTTTGCAAATACTTCCCCGTAGACCGGAAGCGGCAGCTGAAGGCCGTAGACGGGGTGAACATTGCCATCCGCCGGGGAGAGACTCTGGGTCTGGTGGGGGAATCCGGCTGCGGCAAGACCACCTGCGGCCGCACGCTCCTGCGGCTGTACGCCCCCACGGCCGGGCAGATCTTCTTTGACGGCAGGGACATTGCCGGCCTGAAGGGCAGGGAACTGCTGGACTTTAAGCACCGGGCCCAGATCGTATTTCAGGATCCCTATTCCTCGCTGGATCCCCGGATGACCATTGGGGAGATCATTGCCGAGGGTATGGATGTGCATCTGCACCTTTCCCATCAGGAGAAAGAGCGGCGGATAAAGGAGCTGCTTTTATCCGTGGGACTGACGGAGCAGTTCACCAGCCGCTTTGCCCATGAGCTTTCCGGCGGGCAGCGGCAGCGGGTAGGCATTGCCCGGGCTTTGGCGGTGGATCCGGAATTTATCGTATGCGATGAGCCTATCTCCGCGCTGGATGTTTCCATTCAGGCTCAGATCATCAACCTGCTCATCCGTCTGCAGCGGGAGCGGGGGCTGACCTATCTGTTCATCTCCCACGATCTTTCCATGGTCAGGCATATCTCTGACCGGGTAGGCGTTATGTATCTGGGGAGCATGGTGGAGCTGGCTCCCAGCAAAACCCTTTTTACCGCGCCCCTGCACCCCTATACCAAAGCCCTGATGGCCGCGGTGCCCAAGGTAGACTTTGACCGCAGGCAAAAGCCCCAGCGCCTTCAGGGGGAGGTGCCCAGCCCCATCGATCCGCCGCCGGGCTGCCGGTTTGCCGCCCGCTGTCCTCTGGCCCGGGATATATGCCGCCGGGAGATGCCGCCTCTGCAGGAAGCTGCGCCGGATCATTTTGTAGCCTGCCACCTGTGCGGCAGGGAAGGCGAGGTGTAACATGGCCCAGTTGTCCCAGAGCACTCTGGAACGGGTGCTGGACGCTGCCTGCTCCGGCGGGAGTGATTACGGCGAGATCTTTTGGGAGGATACCCGCCGGTGCAGTTTTACCCTGCAGAAGGACGGGATATCCGGCAGCGCCCAGGGTCGGGAAAACGGCGTGGGCATCCGGCTGTTTTCCGGGCTGCGGTGCTACTATGCCTACACCAACGACCTGCGGGAGCAAACCCTTCTGGCCCTGACCCGGGAGCTGACCGCTCTGTGCGGGGAGAAAAAGACTCAGCCCCAGCCCCTGAAAGCTACTGCCGCTTATGAGGAACCCGTAAGGATCCCCCTGGACAGCGCCGGATTCGCCCGAAAGCTGGACCTGTGCCGCCAGGTGACGGAAGCCGGTCAGGCCTGCGACCCGGAGATCACCCAGGTAAGCGTCCGCTATCTGGACGAGGACAGGCATATTCTGGTAGCCAACAGTCTCGGCTTTATGGGGGAGGATCACCAGCCCAAGACCCGCATGCTCATCAGTGCCTACGCCTGCCACGAAGGCAACCTGCAGAACGGCTATTACGGTCCCGGAGCCATGGGCGGGCTGGAATTTTATGAAAAGCTGGATCTGCCCGCCTGCGCCCGCCGGGCCGCCGAACAGGCTCTCAGCGCCGCCCGGGGAGAAAAATGTCCCAGCGGCCTGATGCCCGTGGTGGTGGATCATGGCTTTGGAGGGCTTATGTTCCATGAAGCCTGCGGCCACAGTCTGGAGGCCAGCTCCGTAGCCAAGGGACATTCCGAATTTTCCGGAAAGCTGGGGGAGCAGGTGGCTTCCCCGCTGGTGACCCTGATAGACGACGGCTCCCTGCCCGGAGAATGGGGTTCCCTGCACATGGACGATGAGGGCATACCCACCCGGCGGAACGTGCTGATCCACAGGGGCGTGCTTAGAAGCTATATGATCGACCGGCTGGAAAGCCGCCGCATGGGCATGGCGCCTACGGGCTCCTGCCGCCGGCAGAACTACCGCTTCTGCCCCGAATCCCGCATGACCAACACCTTTATCGCCCCCGGAGAAAGCACCCGGGAGCAGATCATTTCCGCTACGGAAAAGGGGCTGTATGTGGGCAATATCAACGGCGGTTCCGTAAACCCGGCCACGGGAGATTTCAACTTCAACGTGCTGGATGCCTGGCTCATTGAAAACGGGCGCATCACCCGGCCCGTTTACGGGGCTACCCTTATCGGCAACGGTGCAGAGGTGCTCAAAAACGTGGATATGGTGGGGAACAACCTGCTGTTGGGCCAGGGCTACTGCTATAACAACAGCGGTGCCCTGTATATCAACGCCGGTCAGCCCACTCTGCGGGTAAAGCAGATCCTGGTAGGAGGGTTGGAATAATGGAAAATTTCGTTAAAGCCTTTACGGCATACGCCCGCTCCCGGGGGCTGAACCGGCTGGAATTTTATGCCGAGGAACGGCAGCAGCGAAGCCTGCATGTGTATCACGGCGCGCTGGAAAGTCTGGAGACCTCCCGGCTGCAGCGGGTATTTATAGAAGCGGAAACGGAAGGGTTTTACGGCAGTCTGTTTGTGGAAGATCTTTCCGAAAGTCTTTTCCCGGAGCATGTGCGGCTGCTGAAGGAAAGCGCATTGGCCCGGAAAAGGCCCTTTGCCCCCTATGCCTTCCCGGAGCTTCCGGAAGAAACCCAGCCCGGGGAACCGGCGATTCTTCCCGCCGATACGCTGGCAGAAAAGCTTCTGGAGGCGGAAAAGGCCGCCTATGCCGCCCACAGCGCCGTAAAAGAGGTGCAGGGCTGCTCCTATTGGGAAGAACGAAAGAAGCTGCTGCTTTTGAACGGCGAGGGCCGCTGCCTGAAGGACAGCACCGCCGCCGCCGGGTTTTATATGTCGCTGGAAGCCATGGAAGGGAACACCGTCCAAATGGGGCGGTGTACTGTGCCCTTTCTGCCCGGTGCGCTGCCGGATATGCGCACGCTGGCCCGGCAGGCCGCTCTGGATGCCGCCGCCATGCTGAACGCCGGTTCCTATACCACGGGGCGGCACCGGGTGCTGCTTTCGGCCCGGGTGGTATGTGAGCTGCTGAATGCCTTTGCTCCGGCCTTTGCCGCCCGGCAGGTGCAGAGCCACACCAGCGCCCTGGAAGGAAAGCTGGGGGAACGGATCGCCGCCGAAAGCGTAGTGCTCCGGGAGCTGCCTCTTATGGAAAAGGGACTTTGCCGCCGCCGCTTTGACGATGAACGCACCCCGACCCGGGAAAAGACCCTTATTGCCGGAGGACGGCTGCAAAGCTATCTTTATAATCGGGAAAGCGCCGCACAGGCAGGCTGCCCCTCTACGGGAAACGGCTTTATACAGGAATTCGGCAGCGAAGCCGCCACGGGCTTTACCAATATGGTGCTGGAAGCGGGAGCGGATACCACCGACGCCCTTCTGGCCCGGTTGGGCAGAGGCCTGTATATTACGGAAGTCAACGGCGTATTTGCAGGCGCCAATGCCGCCACGGGAAACTTTTCCCTGATATCTGCGGGATATGCGGTGGAAGACGGAAAGCCCGTGCGTGGGGTCAGCCAGATCACCATTGCCGGAAGCTTTTCCGAGCTTCTGCAGAATGTAGAGGCACTGGGCAGCGAACTCATATGGATGCGCGGGAACGAAGGCTATATCCAGGCCCCGGCTCTGCTTATAAGCGCATTGGCCGTTGCCGGTCAGGAAGAGTAAGAAAGGAGTTTCCGGATGAAAAAAAGCCCCTCTCTTTTGTGCCTGCTTCTGGCAGCCCTGCTGCTGAGCGGCTGTACGGCTCCCGTGCAGGAGGAGCCGGCCCCCATGGCCCGGGTCACGGCAGCGCCCACGGCCGAGGCTTCCCCGACCCAGGAAGCTTCCCCGGCTCCGGAGCCGGAAAACTACTCCATGGAAGATATGACAGACATCGATCTTTACGGCAGCAAGCTGAGCCTTTCCTCCGTAGATTTTTCCAAACAGCCTGCCTTTAAAACCGAAGAAGGGATGTTCGCCTTTATAGAGGACTGCCTGGCCAAAAAATGCCGGAACATTGTTTTTACCTGCGACAGGAGCATAGGGCTGGGCCTGTCTGCCCAGGAGTTCTGCGAGAAGTACCACATTTGCTGGATCAATCCCAAGATGCAGCCCGGGGATCTGGGCAAGCACTATATCCTGACCGTGACCTATTACCCGGGAGACAACGTAGCCTGGGCCTATACCCGCAAGGATACCTCCCGCCTTTCCGAAAAGGAGCTGGCCCTGTATGAGGAAGCGGACCGCTGGTTAAAGGAAAACATCCGGGAGGACATGAGCCAGGAGGAACAGTGCATCGCCATCCATGACTATCTGGCCGGAACCGTGCAGTATGATATGGAGCTGTTCAAGGCTCTGAACAGCAGCTATACCTTTGACTGGGGCATCACGGCCTATGGGGCCATGATAGACCACAATTCCATCTGTCAGGGCTATGCCGACGCCTTTTACATGCTCACCACCATGTTGGGCATGGAATGCACTCAGGTCACGGGTACCGGTTCCGGTGTGCCCCATAACTGGAATCAGGTGCGGGTGGGAGAAAACTGGTACTATGTGGACTGCACCTTTGACGATGCCTTTGCGGGCAACGACGGCACCAGTTCAAAGGTCTATCTGTTTATCCCTGCGGACGAGCTGAAAAAGACCCACCGATGGGAGGAAAGCGCCTATGCTCCCGCCCAAGACTACTCCCTGTGGTATTATCCGGCCCATGACGCCGTGGTGCGGGACGGCGCCGCCTTTACCGAAAAGGTGCTGGCCGCACTGGAAGCCGGGGAACAGGCCAATCTGCTGGTACAGGGCCTGACGGAGAAGGAGATCTCCTCCCTGCTGGAAGCCATGCCTCAGGCGGATTACCACATGGCCGGATACCTGAACGATATAGTGATAGTCGTCTGGAAGAAGTAAGCCGCGGCTATACGGAGCCCGGCTGCGGGAAAGCATTTTCCTCGGGAACCGACCCCGTTTTGCCTTCTTTCTCATGGGTTTATCCCACACAAAAACGCCTCCCTCAAACGGGAGGCGTTTGCATACCGGCCGGCCAACGATCAGAAATCCGCAAAAGACGCTTTCTCCCTCTCCTGATCCAGCTTTTCCATCAGGGTCAGGAAGGTTTGATACTGGGTCTCATCGGGAGCCAGAAATACATTATAGCTCCCAAGCACCACGCTTTTCTCATCTTGCTGCATCAGGCTGGAGAAGCATACCTGCAGCAGGTGCTTTTCCGTCCCCTCTGCCAGAGGCATCTCATGCAGCAGCGCCGCTATCTGTGCAAAAGTCTGGTAGTGAGAGAATACCCATATACTCGTCTCGTCTCCTTCACCGATATCCCGGATATAATAATCCTCTCCCCATAAGGTTCTCCAGGCCGCCTGAGACAAGCCGTTTTCCTCCCGGCTCAGGGCTATCAGCACCCGGGCTGTTTCAGGGGTCTGTGTACGGTAGATATTTATCTTATCCTCAAAAAGCCGCAGCCCCTCCCGCAGCCAGACACTCATGCTGGCTACTTTCGCTTCCGCTCCCGGTCCCGGAGCATTTTCCATCTCCCGAAGATACATTTCGTAAAGCTCGCCGCCTTTTCTGCACACACCACGCATACTATCCATACAGATTTTTTCGGCCAGCACTGCCTTTCCCCGGGGCATGGCGGATACGGAAAGGACTTTTTGTACCTGCTCGTTCTGCAGAACGGCTGCCTGCAGCTCCTCATCCATGGGGCAGCGCAGGGAAAGAGTCATACCGTTTTGCAGCGTGACCAGCAGCTTTATCCAGCGTTTCCCCTCATAGTCATAGATACCTCCGGCATAGCCAAAGGAATTCACACTAAAACCGCCTTTTGTTTGCAGCGCCTGACAGACCAGCGAACGGATCCGCTCCTCCTGCAGCTTTACCCGGCTCAGCCGGTATTGCTGGTCGGCGAATTCAGTGTCATATTGGATAAACTGCACACTGGCGATCTGCTCCGGTTTTGTGGGGATCATCTTTTCATACAGGACGCCGCCCAGAACGCCCATAAGCAGGAACAAAACGCCCGCCAGCAGGGAGAAGCCGTACCAGTACAGGGAAGTCAAAGACTTTTTGATGCTCCGGGAAGCCACCAGCTCATATCCCACATAGGTCAGCAGCCCGATGACCAGAAATATGGCTATAACGCTGGCATCGTCCCTTGCCAGCTGCAGGAGGATCAGCCCGGCAAAGGCGGGCACAAAAGCCACCAGCGCACTGCAAAGGTGCTGCTTTGCCGGTGTGACGGCGGCGGAGCCGGAAAGCTCTGCCCGCCGCTTTTGAAAAGCACAGGCTCCCAAAGCCAGCGTGGCCGCTCCCAGCAGCAGGCTGTATATATAGAACCGCACCTCATAAAAATCGAAAGAATTACGGCCTTCAAAAAAGCTCATCAGGGGTCCCGTGGCCAGATTCCACCGGGGCTGCAGCCATATGCTCGTAAAGTCCCCTGCTACGCTGCCCACCGTCTGGGCTATATAGAAAGCCAGCAGCCCCAGAATATACCGGGGCAGGCACAGCACCAGCATTCCCCAGGAAAAGCCAAAGAACCGGGTACCGGAAAAGCACTGACCCAGTATAAAGGCCCCCGCCACCAGCACAAAGGCAATGAACCAGTAAACAAACAGCACCAGCAGGTGGATCCGCAAAAACAGGCATCCCCTTAAAGAAAGGCACAGCCACGTCAGACCCAAAGACAGACCCAGGATCAGCCCGCCCCAGGCCAGTATCCCCAGCACCACTCCCGTATACAGGGTGCGCCGCCGATAGGGCAGGCCCAGATACAGATCGCTGGCCGCCCGTGAATGGAGGAAGGAAAAGCCCGTCAAGCTCAGCACTACGCCCCCTATATAGGGGAACGCATACAGAATAAAACTGATCTCCTCAATATTGATCACATCCGGCTGCCGGTTTATGCTGAGGATCACCGACAGGGCGCCGAAAAGCAGCGTCAGCAGCAGCCCTGCCGGAGCAAGGCGGCGGAAATTTTCACGAAACAGCTTACGCATTTTCTGCCTCCTTTTCAAAACTCTTAAAGGAATAGCCCAGAGCCTCCATTTCATACAGGAAGACCTCTTCCAGCCGCAGGGGCAGTATTTCGGCCAACAGAGCCCCCCGCTCCAGCAGCAGCTGCCGGGCCTGTTCTCTCTCCCCCCGGACGATGGCGCTGCATACCCTGCCCTGCTGGCTGTAGCTGAGTATATCCAGCCCTTCCAGCTTCTCCCGTCCAAAGGCTTCCCCAAAGGCCGCCTGGATCTTGAACAGTTTGGTCTTCAGGGCATTCACCTCGCTTTCAAACACAAGGCCCCCCTTATACAAAAGGCTCAGCTGATCGCAGGTATCCTCCAGTTCCCGGAGAGAATGGCTGGAAAGCACCGCCGTCATGTTCCGCTGGCAGATCTGCTCATATAAAAGGCTGCGGACCTCATTGCGCACCATGGGATCCAGTCCGTCAAAGGTTTCGTCCATAAGCAGGTAGTCCGGCCGGGCGCACAGCGCCAGCAGTATGGCGCTCTGGCGCTTCATTCCCTTGGAAAAGGTGCGTATGGGCGCCGCCATGGGCAGCTGGAACCGGCCGCACAGGGTCTCAAAGGCTTTGCCGTCAAAGCGGTCATACGCGCTTTCATACAGGGCCGCCATACGCCGCAGGTTGCCCTGGGGCAGAAAATACAGCTCATCCGGCACCAGCACTACCCGGGCCCGGGCGGAAGGATTTTCCGGCAGGGGCAGGCCGTCCAGCGTAATCTGCCCGGCATCCGGCCGATAGATCCCGGCAAACAGCCGCAGCAGAGTGCTTTTACCTGCTCCGTTGGCCCCTACCAGACCGTATATCTTCCCTTCGGGAATGGCGCAGGTCACATTCTCCAGGGCGCAGGCCGCCCCAAAGCGCTTGGTGATATGCTCTCCTCGAATCATAAACTGCTCCTTTCTTTCTGTTCCCTGAGCAGGGAGATCAGGGTCTCATAAGGTACACCGCTGTCCAGCAGGGTGCGGCTCAGCCGTGAAAACTCCTCCAGCTCCTTTTTGTTGGCGGGCAGGAGCCGTTCCCGGGCATCCGGAGCGATGAACCGCCCGCTGCCGGGCACAGCCCGGGTCAGCCCCCGGCTGTCCAGCTCCATATAGGCCCTTTGCAGGGTATTGGGGTTTACGTTCAACTGGGCAGACAGGGCCCGCACCGAAGGCAGAGGCTCTCCCGGCTCCATGACCCCACCGGCGATCAGGCGGGTCACCTGTTCCACCACCTGCACATATACCGGCGTAGGGGAAAAACGATCGATATCAAACATGGCGTCTCCCTCATTTGTATTTTGGTTTCGTCCAACTGTATTAAGCATACTAACACGATTATATCGGTTTGTCAACCGTTCCCCACGTTTTTTTCTTTTCTGCGGAGCAACCGGGCACGAGGGGATCCGGGGCGGGGAGGCCGGGTAAGCGGGGGCTGTTGGGAAGCGAAGGGCGGGGGCGCACTGCGTGCCTGACGGCACGCCTGCGGGGGCGAAGCCCCGCAGAGTTCCGGCGGCAAAGCCGCCGGAACGTGCGCCCCCGGGTCCCGTATACAACTCCGCCCCGAGCCGCAGCCCCCCATCCCCGCCAACAGGGGAGCTTTTTTCCCCGGAGAGCCAGATCTGCTGCCTTTTGTGCGCCTGCCCCATCTGCATGATCCGACAAGGAAACTTGCAGGCAGCCATAAAAAATTTCAGGGCCAAAGAAGATAACTTGTCCCTTTTCCACACAAAATTGCAACAAAAAAGCCTTATTCCACTGGAATGGTGGATAAGACTGTGGATAATGTGGATAACTCCATGTGGATAAGTGGAGCGACTAGTGGATGCAGGGGCCTTTGCAAAATCGCCGTTTTTTCAGATCCAACCCTTTACAAAGTAGTAGCAGATGCCTACGCATTCCCTGAGGAAGTTGTTGGGCCGCAGATACCATACATCCGGAGCCGCTACGCCAAAGGCTTCTATGCCGCAGCCCGCCGCTGTACGTCCTGCCCGAAACACATGAAAGTCTGTAGTCACAAAGGCCAGCGTTCCCTCCCGGCCCAGGCGCTCTTCCAGAATAGTTTTGCTGAAAAGGAAGTTTTCCTTGGTGCTGGAAGCCTTTTCCTCCGTAAGGATCCGTTCCGGATCAATACCCTGTTTTTCTACCAGATATTTTTTCATGGCGGAAGCTTCGGTACAGCTTTCTCCTGCCCCCTGTCCCCCGCTGACCACACAAAGCGTGCCGGGGTGGGCCTTCAGGTATGCTGCGGCCGTATCCAGCCGATTGGAAAGCACCCAGGTGACCTTTTCTCCGTGGAGGGCAGCCCCCAGAACGATAAGTCCATCGGCTTCCTTTCCCTGACCTTCCGTGGCGCCCCGGATCATCAGCCCTCCCAAAAAGAGCAGCAGAGCCGTACCCAGAATATAACACCCCGTAAGACACCGGCGGATCCACCGTCCTGTCCCCTTTTGGGTATGGGGCAGAAAAATGCCCAGCAGCAGCAGCGGCAGCCCCAGACACCCTGGCAGGATAACCCCCAGGTTATAGTTGGATAAAAAGGCGGCAATGCAGGTATCCAGCACCAGCACGCCGCCGATCACGCACAATACGATCCGTTTTGCTTTCATAAACTCCTACTCTTGATAATAATCTCCCCGGCGGTAATCATAGATCACATCTTCATACAGGCGCATATCCTCCAGCACCTTCCCGGCGCCGATGGCCACACAGGCCACCGGATCTTCCGCCACAAAGCATGGCACGCCGGTCTGCTCGGAGATAAACTTGTCCAGCCCATACAACTGGGCGCTGCCGCCCGTAAGGCAGATGCCGTTTTCGGTAATATCTCCGCACAATTCGGGAGGAGTCTGTTCCAGTGCATCCTTGAGCTGTTCCACAATGGAGCGCAAAGGTTCGCTAAGGGCATAGGTAAGCTCATTGCTCCCCAGCTGCAAAGCCAGAGGCAGCCCGCCCCCAAGAGAGCGGCCCTTTACATCCATGAGCAGCTCGTCCTCCTTGGTGCGAGGATAGGCGGAGCCATAGCGGATCTTCAGCTCTTCCGCAGCCTTCAGGCCGATGACGATGCCGTGCTGCCGCTTGAAGTAACGGACGATAGCCTCGTCAAACTTATCGCCCCCCACCCGCAGGGAATCGGAGTGGACCAGCTTTCCAAAGGAGGTGACCACCATATCGCTGGTACCTGCCCCCATATCCAGCACCATGCTGCCTTTGCCGGAAAATATATCTATGCCTGCCCCAATGGCGGCGGCCATAGGCTCTTCGATAAGATAGGTATACCGGGCGCCGGCCCCTTCGCTGGTTTCGATAACGGCCCGCTTTTCTACCTCTGTAGCCCGGCTGGGCACAGCGATGACCACCCGGGGCTTGAAAAAGATACGGTTGCCCACCACCTGATTGAAATACTGCGAGAGCATCCGTTCCGTGGCGTCAAAGCTGGCGATGACCCCATCCTGCAGCGGCCGCAGCACGATCAGGTTCTCCGGGGCCCGGCCCAGCATTTCTTTGGCCTCGTTGCCGATGGCCACCAGCTTGCCGCTGCCCCGCTCCACCGCCACTACTGAAGGCTCCCGCAATACAATGCCTTTACCCCGCACATAGGCCAGCACATTGGCTGTGCCAAGATCCAAACCCAAATCTGCCGAACCGAAAAACCGCATCGGGCTCCCCTTCCCCGGGCAGTACCTGCCCATGCTGACTATCCATTAAAAAAATTGTAGCATCATTGCCCATCGGGGGCAATGGATAAAGTGTGAACAATGCCCCGCTTCCGCTGCGGAGACTGCCGCTGTGCTCCTGTTTTGTAAGGACGGCCGGGCATAAAACGGTTCGGGGGCTGGTACCCGGTGATACGAAGTTTGCCGGGAAGCGACATACGGGGGCGCACTGCGTGCCTGTCGGCACGCCTGCGGGGCATCCGCTCCCGCAGAGTTCCGGCGGCAAAGCCGCCGGAACGTGCGCCCCCTCTTCCGTATACGAATCCGGCTCGTGATGCAGCGGCCCCCGTATACCGGGGAGGCACCGCCGCAAAGCAGGCTCTTTCCGTCAGTCCCAGATATGGTAGCCCATAAGGAAGTGCCCTTCCCAGTAATCGGTATGGATGCTGTCCCGGATGACCACCTTCCCGGCGGAGGAACCGGCGTCGATCATCTTGCCTCCGCCCAGATAGATGCCTACATGACCGGAAGAAGCGCTTTTGCCGGAAAATACCAGCACATCTCCCCGCTTGAGATCCTTCATATCCATGACCCGCTCAAATTTATCACAGGTGCGCCAGCGAACGGAGGTCATGTAGCCCACCTTCACTCCGGCCTGCTTCAGGCACCAGTAGACAAAGCCGGAACAGTCAAACTTATCCGGTCCCTTGGCGCCCCGGACATACTTGCTGCCCAACTTACTTTTAGCCGCAGAGATAAAGGCCTCCAGGCCCTCGCCGTACTCCTCCTCCGGCTGCGGCGTTTCTTCGGGGGCAGGGGTCTGCTCCGTTTTGGGCGTAGTCTCCGGCTGCCCGCCGGGTTCAGGCGTTTGCACATCCTCCCCTTCCGGGGTCGGACCGGGATCCTCCGGGATCTTGGTAGCCTTGGGTGTTTTGGTGGGCTTGGGCGTATTGGCGGGTTTTGCCGTGGCCTTGGCCGTAGCTTTGGCCGTGGGCTTCGCCGCAGCGGTAGGCTTTGGGGTATTGGCGGGCTTTTCCGTAACTTTGGCCGTAGCTTTAGCCTCCCTGGCCTTGCCGGAAAGCAATGCTGCCAGTGTTTTGGCTCCTGCCGCACCATCTGCGCTCAGACCGTTACGCTGCTGAAAATTCTTTACGGCGGCAATGGTCTTTGCATCATATTTACCGGATATCTCTTTGGAAGAAAGATACCCCAGCTTGCACAAAAGCTTTTGTATCTGCTTTACATCCGCCCCGGACATGCCCTTTTCAAACCGGAAGGCGGGAGCCTCTTCCTCCATGAGCTTTTGGACGGTGGTGGTAGTCAGGCACCCGTCGGCCACCAGCCCGCAGCTGTCCTGAAAACGCTTCACGGCCTGCACGGTCAGATCCCCGTATTTGCCGTCCACCCGGTAGGTCAGATACCCCAGCTCCAGCAGCCGCTGCTGGAAGGTGCGGATCTGCTCGGAGACCTCTCCCCGCTGATAGGAATTCTGCACGGGGCTGTCACCCAGGAGCACCTCATAGGCATCGGCGTCCATATCCTGTGAAACCGTCAGTCCGTTCTTTTTGCAGAAGCGGGCCACGGCCTGGGCGGTGGCATCATCATAGACCCCGTTGGGGGCGGCGTCCAGGTACCCCAGTTCCTCCAGCCGTTCCTGCAGGGTCTGCACCTCGTCCCCCGTATCTCCCTTTTCCAGCGCAAAGGGACGGGCGTCCTGCGCATAGAGCTTCTCATATGTGGCCTGATCGCACTCACCGGTGGCGGGCAGACCGTTGCGCCTCTGGAAAGAAGCCATGGCCTGGGCGGCTCCGGTTCCGTATTCCTCTCCCGGCTGGTCAAAATCCATATACTCCAGCACCATCAGGCGGATCTGGATATCCACGGCCACAGGGGCGGACATACCCTCTTTGAGCACGCCCCCCTCCATGGGGTGTATTGCCGGGGTAGGACTGGGGGCAGCGGTAGGCTCCGGCGTAAACGTAGGCACCGGATCCCCCGGCGGAACGGCGGTATCCGCCGGCGCAGCGGCCGCCTGGCTCAAAACCGGAGGCGTGGGACTCACCTGCACCACGGTGCGGCTGCGTGCCTCGTCCGGCAGGGAAAGTCCCTCCAGCAGACTGGTGTGGATCGCATCGTTAAAGTACAGGCCCCCGGCCATGACCCCCAGCAGAATCACACTGCTGAGTATCCAGCCCAGTACCCTGGAAACGGATATTTTTTTATTTTTCGGTGTGTACCGTTCCATAAGCAGACAGACAGATCCCTTTTCCGGCCGGCAGCTACCCGGCCTCCCCTTTTATATTGTACTTTTTCAGACGGCGCCGGTTGTAAACAGCCCGTAAACAAAATGCGGGAGAATCGCAACTTTTGTCTGAACATACTATGCTTCCGGCGAAAAAACAGTTCCCTTTTCCGTTGCCTTGCGCCGCCGGATGGGGTATACTGAGGGTAGCTATTCCATAGGAGGAACATATGAAAGCCATTATTGACGCTTCCTTTGAAAAAGAAGTGCAGGATCTGCAGTCTCTTATCCGCATCCCCTCCGTTTCCCGCGGGGAACCGGAAGAAAATATGCCCTACGGCCGGAATGTGGAGCAGGCTCTTGTGCAAATGAAGCAGATAGCCCGGGATCTGGGCTTTGAAAATGTCTGGGACGTAGAGCACCGCTGCGGTGTGATCGAATACGGTCAGGGCGAAGAGGTGCTGGCCATCATGGGGCATCTGGATGTGGTGCCCGAAGGCACAGGCTGGAGCTTCCCCCCTTACGGTGCGGAGATCCATGACGGAAAGCTCTTCGGCCGGGGCACCATTGATGACAAGGGACCGGCCATAGCCGCTCTGTATGCCATGGCCGCCGTAAAGGAAGCCGGATACCCCACAAAGCGCCGGGTACGGCTGCTGCTGGGGCTGGACGAGGAATGCGGCTGCACGGGTATGGCCCGCTATAAGGAAGTGGAGGGGGAACCCGCCATGGCCTTTACTCCGGATGCCGTATACCCGGTGGTAAATTCCGAAATGGGCATTCTCCACGCCACCTATGGCCGGAAGTGTGCCGGAAAGCTGCCCCTTTCCGTGGGCACGGTAGCCAACGTGATCCCCGGGGAGGCGGAAGCGCTGCTACCCTGCGCCGCCAAAGCCGTGGCTCTGCCCCTGGGCTATACCGCCCGCTTTGAGGGGAACCGGATCCATATCACCGGGAAGATGGGGCACGCCTCCATGCCGGAACTGGCCAAAAACGCACTTCAGGGCCTGTTGTTCGCCCTGAAGGAGCAGGATATCCCTGCCGAAGATAAAAAAGTATTGAGCGGTCTTTCCGATCTGCTGGCCTTTGACGATCACGGCGAAACTCTGGGCTTGGACAAGGAGGATGAATCCGGCCGGATCACCTTTATGCCCACCATGCTGAAACTGGACGAAAACGGCCTGACCATTACTTTTGACTGCCGGTACCCCTTCTCCCACAGCTATGAAGCCATCCGTTCCATTCTGGATACTAAGCTGGGAGCTTTGGGGCTGACCTGTCTGGAAGACAGCAACACCCTGGGGCACTTTATCCCCAAGGACAGCGAGCTGGTTTCTACCCTGCTGGCGGTATATCAGGACGTTACCGGAGACAGGGATCACGGCCTTGTAAGCATGGGCGGCGGCACCTATGCCAAGCTCTTTAAAAACGCAGTGGCCTTTGGCCCCGTATTGCCCGGGCAGGAGGATATGTGCCACATGCCCGACGAGCACATTGCCCTGGAAGATCTGCGGCTGAACACCCTGATCATGGCCGAAGCCATCCGGCGGCTGGCCTGCGAATAAGGTATGGAAAAGGGAGAAAATCGACCCAAAAGAAAACTGACCCCCCAGCAGCGGGAGCGGCGGCGGAAGCGGCAGGCAGCCAGGCGGCGGAAGCGCCGGCTGATGCTGCTGGGTATCTGTACCCTGAATGCCCTGCTGCTGGGGGGACTGCTTTGGCTGATCTTTTCCCTGACAGCGCAGAACGCCCGCGCGGCAGAAGCTTTTTCTCCTTCTCCCACCCTGCCTCTGGAAACTCCTTCGCCAAGCCCTGTGCCTGCGGCGGCGCCTTCCATGCCTGCCCCCGCTATAAAGGAGGACTGGTATGAGGAACGGAACCGACAGCTGTATACCCATATGCGGGCCTATGGAGACTATCCGGACGATGCTGCTATCTACCGGCGTATCGATGAGATGCAGATAGACAAAGCGGGAAAGATGGTTGCCCTGACCTTTGACGACGGGCCCTATTCGCCCTATACGGATCAGATATTGGAAATCCTGGAGGAAAACGGCGCACGGGCCACCTTTTTTATCAAGGGAGACTACATAGAGGGCAAGGAATACCTGATCGAAAAGCAGCTGGCTCTTGGCTGCGAGATTGGGGATCATACCATGCACCACGACAATCTGGAGGAGCTTTCCGATCAGGAGATGCGCGCCACGGTCAAAGGGGTGGCAGATATTCTCCAAAGCAAATTCCGTTACACCACCCACCTGCTCCGGCCCCCTTATATCGCCTATGGAAAGAAGGATCCGGAAAAGCGCAAAGCGGTCATCGCCATGTGTCAGGAGTATGAGCTGGCTATTATCAACCACACCCGTTCCAGCCACGATACCTATGCCGAATACACCGCGCAAATGATCATTGACCGGATGCTGCTGGAAAAGGATGAGCTGGGCCGGGGCATAGACGGCTCCATCTTCCTTTTTCACGATAAATACCCGGGTACGGTGGAAGCCGTGCGCACCATTATCCCCCGGCTGCAGGAAATGGGCTACCAACTGGTAACGGTCAGCGAACTGCTGCACTGCTCCAACGAGGGGTTTCACTATGGCTGGATCTATTCCCGGGCAGATTGAGAAAACGCAACTCACGCCTTGATTACAAATACAAGCATACAAAAAGGATTTGCGGCCGGAAGGCTGCAAATCCTTTTTCTGTTCAGCTGCGTTTTTATTCAGACGGATGTTTACTTATCCTTCTGTTCTTTGCTCTGGGTCTGGGTGGCAGGATTTTGGACGGTTCCGGCGGCCAGCTTCCGGGCCCGGCGCTTTCTGCTGCCCCGGATGATGAGGACGATCACCACAGCGGCGGCCCCCAGGCACACGACCCACACAAGGATATAGGGCAGGTCAGAAACGAAATTGATGCCGAAACGCTTCACATCCTCTTTGAGATCCTCCCAGTTCTGGCTGAGACGGCGGCTGATCTCCTCTCCGGGGGTCTCCTCCTTCACCTGGGTCTCCCGCTCCACCTCGCTGACATTGAGATACACGGTGGAATAGTCGATCTGGTCGTCATAGGTGCGCAATCTGGATTCATAGCTTTCTATCTCATAGCGGACCTTTGAAAGGCGGCTCTGGATGGCGATGATGTTTTCCACGGTCTCCGCCTTTTCCAGCAGGCCCAGCAGAGTTTCCTGCTCCGTGCGCAGGGCTTTCAGGTGGCTTTCCGTATCCACATAAGAAAGGGTCACATCATCCGTATAGATGTTCCGATAGGTCACGTTGCCCTCCCCTTCTATCATGGAAAGGAAGCTCTCCAGCTTTTCGGCAGGCACTCGCAGGGTAATGGAGGCATAACGCAGATCTTCCCGTCCGTAGCGGCTGCCGTTAAGGCTGGAGGACTGGATATATCCTCCCAGTTCTCCCAGCGCCTTGTTCACATAAGCGATGAATTCATCAAAAGTACGGGTCTCCACGTTCATATCCGCATTTTTGATGATCTTGCGGCCGGGGACGTTGCCGATGAGAGAGCTGCTGTCCTGATCGGCTTCCTGAAGACCGGCGGCGGGCGCATCATAAGACGATTCTTCTGCGGCGCCATAGCTGTTATCCGATTTCATCTGGTTGACTCCCCGGGGAGCGGAATCATAGGCGGCGGACTGGGTTTTGCCGCTGCAGCCAGCCAGCAGCAGGCACAGCGTCAGCAGACCGCAGAGAATGGGGATCATACGTTTTTTCATAAGGATGTTCCTCCTTTTTGGTTTCTATATCCCTAATACCCCGAAAGCATCAGATTGGTTGCGGGGAAAAGAGATTTTTTGTTTTTTGCCGGCACCCATGTCCCGGCTGGTCGAAAGCTGCCCGGGAAACGGGAAAACGGCCCTTTTCGCAGGAAACGCCGGTTCGGGCCCCGGGGCGCTGCTGCGGCGGCTCCGCCGCCGCGCCGCCCGCAAGGCGGGCTTCGCCGCCAAAGGCGGCGAAGGGCAGCGCCCCCCGTATACCGCACAACTCCATAAAGCCGGGAAAGCGCTCCCAGCTTCCTCTTACAGCACGAAATCCACGGCCGGAAGAACAGCATATCCCTCAATGCCGGATCTTACCTGCCCCACCAGTTTTCCTGCATCCAGCCGATGATCTTCTCCCTTTCCGTATAGGGACATTTTTCCAGATACCGTCTGTAATTTTCATGTATGTGCTTCATCATGTCGCCGGGAAAATCATAGGTGATCTTCCACTCCCCCTTTTCCTGCTTCAGCCTCAGGATATGCGTATCCCCGGAACCGCTGGTAAAATCGTTATCAAAATAGCGGATCTCCGCAGCATCCAGCACCTGCACCGTGGTTTCTTCCCCACCATGGTCTATGGATTTATACTCCGTCCTGTGACCCAAAAGGGTATAGGTCACCCCGTTGCTCCGGGCCAGCTCATACCGCCAGCCTGCGGTAAGCAAAGCCTCCAGCGAAAAATCGCTGCTGCAATATGCCAGCATGGACCTCACCAGAGGATCGTCCTCCTCAAAGGGCTCCGCCGCAGGATCCGCCAGCAGCAGATGAATGGAAAGCAGATACCCGTTCACGGTCTGTTTCAGCAGCAGATCCGGATCCTCCGGGTCATACTCTGTTTCCGTTTGAAAGCGTTCCTTCTCCCGGGCAAAAGCCTCCTCCATATAGGCATTCATCGAATCTTCCTCCGGCGCATAGGCAGAAACCTCCTCTACTTCCGGGGACAGCACCGCCCCATCCGGAACCGGTCTGCAGGCTGCCGGCAGCAAGCATAAAATGCCGCAAAGGAAAAAGAGACTTTTTTTCATGAAAGAGTTCTCCTTTTCTTTTATATTACCACACTTTCTTTATCAAACCGGACAAAAAGGAAAAAGTTTACACCTCTCCTGTATCCCTTTCTCTCCTCATGGTGGAGGATTTATAAAAATTTTTACAGTGCCTGCCGTGATAGATTGTTCCCGAGCCAAGGGAAAGGAGGCGGACAGAACAATGGAAAAGAGACCCCCGGCCAACCGCCGGGAATGGGAACAGGCCGTGGAAGCGTATTTTGCCCTGTGCGACAGCACCCGGGAGCGTACGGCCCTGAAGGGAGGCGGATTTTCAGAGAGACAGATCCCCTACACTCTTTACGGCCTGTGTGCCCATATGCATCTGCCCGCCCCGGAGCTGCTGGCTTTGAGCCGGGGCGAAGGGGGCGCACCCTGGCAGCGGGCACTGCTTTCGCAGGCCGTATGCCGCATCGCCGCCTATACCATGGAACGGGCATTATTGGGGGAATTGAGCTATCAGGTGGCCACCGCCGCCCTGAAGGAGCTGTATCCCCAGGAGGAAGGGCCTTCGTCCCTTACCGTTTCCATGGAGGGCGGCGCGGAGGCGTACAGCCTATGAAGCTGCTCTTACAGGGAACCCCCAACCCCAAGCAGGCTGCCTTTTTCCTCTCCTCCGCCCGGCATACGGCCTACGGCGGAGCCAGAGGCGGGGGCAAAAGCTGGGCCATGCGCCGCAAATTCGTGCTGCTGGCCTTTCGCTATGAGGGCTTGCAGCTGCTGCTTCTGCGCCGCACCCTGCCGGAACTGACAGAGAACCATGTTCGCCCCCTGCTGCAGGAGCTCAACGGTGTAGCCCGGTATAACCAGAGCCAGCGGTGCTTTCTCTTTCCCAACGGCTCCAGGATCAAGCTGGGATACTGTGATCTGGAAAAGGATGTATACCAGTATCAGGGGCAGGAGTACGACGTGATCGGTCTGGAGGAGGCCACCCACTTTACGGAAAGCCAGATGCAGTTTCTGACCACCTGCAACCGCTCCGTAAGGCGGGACTTCTCTCCCCGGATGTACTACACCTGCAACCCCGGGGGCGTGGGCCACGGCTGGGTAAAACGCCTGTTTCTGGACCGGCAGTACCGGGAGGGGGAGACCCCGGCGGATTACCGCTTTATCCCGGCCCGGCTCACAGACAACCCCGTGCTCATGGAGCGGGATCCCGGCTACCGGAAAAGCCTGCTGAGCCTGCCGGAGCATTTGCGCCGGGCCTATCTGGAAGGAGACTGGGATGTGCTTCAGGGGCAGTACTTCCCGGAATTCCGCCGGGATATCCATGTAGAGCCGCCCTGCGCCATTCCTGCCCACTGGCGGCGGTTTCGAGCCATGGACTGGGGTTACAACGACCCATGCTGCGTGCTCTGGTTCGCCGTGGATCCCGAAGGGCAGGTGCTGGTATACCGGGAACTGTATGTGCGCAGAACCCTTTCCAGCGACATTGCCAGGCAGGCGGCGGCCCTTTCTCAGGGGGAGAGGATCGCCTATACCGCCGCCTCCCCGGACGCCTGGCAGCAGCGGGGGCTGGGCGGCGCCCAGGGGGAATCCATCGCCGAGGTTTTTGCCCGGGGCGGGGTACCCCTGCTCCCGGCGGACAACCGGCGCATCACCGGCTGGCAGCGGGTGCGGGAAGCCTTGCGGACAGGGGAAGACGGCCGGCCGGGGCTGGTGATTTTTGAAACCTGCTCCAATCTGATCCGTACCCTGCCCCTGCTCACCTATGACACCCACAACTGTGAGGATGTCAGCGATGCCTGTGAGGATCATGCCCCGGAGGCGCTGCGCTACGGCCTTATGTCCCGGCCTATCTCCGCCCGGATACCCTGCCTGCGCCATGTCCCGGCCTATGACCCATTTGCCCCTGTGACCGGCCCCGGAAACGGAGGCTTCCGGGGACTGTAGCCCCCGTGCAGAAAGGAGATACATGAACAGAAAGGATACGGCTCCGGGCGAAAAACTTCTTGCCCAACAGGCCTATGCACTCTTTGCCGCTTACCGCAGCGCATATATGCGGGAATGGCAGCGGCTGGAAAACAACGAAAGGATGTACCGGGGGGATCACTGGTACGATGTGCCCCAGACAGACCCCCACGAGCCCCGGCCCGTGACCCCGGTGATCCAGAGCACCATTGAAAACGTAAGCGCCGATCTGATGGATCAATGCCCTCAGGCTCTTATCACCCCGGAAAGCGGGGCCGACAGCCATGTGGCCCGGGGTCATTGCCCGGAACCACGATGTATCCGGCTATCCATTGGAATACAGGAAGCTGGTCCACGATCTTCTGGTGGGGGGCTACTGCGTTCAGGAGGTGGGCTATGACCCCGCCCTGAACAACGGCCTGGGCGGCGCCTACATCCGCAGTGTAGATAATCGGAGCATCCTCTTTGACCCCCTGTGCGACGATATGCAGGAGGGACGGGCAGTGTTCAAATTCTCCATCCGCTCCCGGCAGTGGATAGAGGAACGCTACCCGGAGAAGGCTCCCTTCATCGGAGAGGACGCCTATGCCTGCGCCGATGCGCCCATGGACGAGACCCTGACTGCCGACCGCCGGGACGCCCTGCTCCTGCTGGAATACTGGTGGAAAACCCCGCCCGATAAAAACGGCCGCAGCCGGGTGCATATGGCCCTGCTGTGCGGGGGCGCTGTGCTGGAGGACAGCCGCCGGCAAAAGCCGGAGGGCTACTTTGCTCACGGCCAGTACCCCTTTGTATTGACCCCGCTGTATGTGCGCAAGGGAAGCTGTCTGGGCTTTGGCATAGTGGATCTGTTTGAAAAGCAGCAGCGCTATGCAGACAAGCTGGATCAGATCGTGCTGAAAAATGCCTTTATGGCCAGCCGCAACAAGCTGCTGGTGACCCAGAGCTCCGGCTTTGACGAGGAGGATCTGAAGGACTGGTCCAAAGAGGTTCACCGGGGCGAGAGCCTGAACGGCATCACCTGGTTCTCTACCCCGCCCCTGCCCAGTTATCTGCTTGGCTACATCGGCAGGATCCGGGAGGACATCAAGGAGGAGAGCGGCGCCAACGATTCCAGCCGGGGGAACTTCCGCCAGGGAGTCACCGCCGCCAGCGCCATTCAGGCTTTGCAGGAGGCCAGCACCAAGCGGGCCCGCATGGCCACGGAGCAGCTTCACGAAGCCTTCCGGCAGGCAGTGCGCATGGAGATAGAGGTGGAACGGGAGTTTAACTTCTACCTGCGGCCCGTGACCATCACGGAAAACGGGGAGAACCGGGAATGTCTGTTTGACAGCGCCCAGCTGCTGCCCACCAAAGAACGGGCCCTGCCCATGGAGTTTTTCATCTCTGTCAAGGCCAGCCGGCAGAACAAATTTGCCGCAGCCGCACAGAACGAGCTGGTATTGCAGCTGATGCAGATGGGGGCCCTGCGCCCCAGGCAGGCCGTGGAGCTCATGCTTTTTGAAGGCAAGGAACAGGTGCTCAAGGTCATGGACCGGGATGCCGGTGAAGCGGCGCCCGTAAAAAAGAACCGCAAGATACACAATTTTATCCGGAGGTAAATCATGAATCTATTCAAACGCAGTCCTGTTCAACAGGAACCCTCCCAACAGGAAACGCCCTTTGCCCAGGCGATAGAAGAACTGATGGAGCTGGTGCGGCAGGATAAGTTTCCCCAGGGGCTGGAGCTGGAGGAGGTCTGCCAGGACCCGGCCTTTGCCGCCCTGCTTACGGAACTGCCTGCCTATGCTGCCCTGCGGGTATATCAGGCGGAGCAGGCCGCCCAAAACGCCCGGGCAGACGCCATGGAGGAACTGACCCTTGCCGCCCAGACCCGGCAGGAGCTCCCCCGCCCCACCCGTGCCAACCGGGCTTTGGCGCCCCAGGAGGATTATATGAGCATGAGTCCTGAAGCCTTCCGGGCTTTGGAAGCCATGATGAAACGCCGCAGCCCTTCCACCAGAAAGTGATCATCAAGGAGGTACCCTATGAATACAACCCTTTCTACTCAGGAAAACGCATATTTCAACAAGACTTTTTATGACAGGAAGCTTTTGGACACAGCCAAGACCCGGCTGGTACACGCCAACTTCGGCCGGAAACGCAGCAGTGGAGGCCCTTTGCGCCGGGACAGGAGCTTTTCCCTTTGATAAGGGAGAAGAAAAAACGGACGGGAGACCGTCCGTTTTTTGCGTGGGAGCAGCTTTTGCCCTCTTTTCCGGCTGCCGTGGGAAAGGTTCCCGCCGCCCATGGGGCCTGTGCGGGAAGCAGGGGCGGGGCGCACTGCGTGCCGAAAGGCACGCCTGCGGGGCATTGCCCCGCAGAGTTCCGGCGGCAAGCCGCCGGAACGTGCGCCCCGGGGTGGGTATACGGCGCTTTTCCGGGCAGCCGCGGCCCCTGCCTGCATACCGGGGAAGCCCCTTTCCTCCGGGGCAGCATAAAAACGCAAAAAGCTCCCCTGACAGGGGAGCTGCAAATTCCTTTGGAACGGATTTCTCAGGCCGCCGCCTGCTGCCGCTCTTTCTTCCAGAACACTCTAAGCAGCATGAAGCCTATGCCCAGCAGCAGATAGATCCCCGCATACAGGAAAAAGGACGGATCCGCACGCTCAAAAGCCAGCATGGCCCCAAGGACGAACATCTCCGCCACCGCAAGGGGCAGGAGCCACAAAACCTTTGGATTGGCGGCCGATACAAGACCCACCAAAACGGCATACAGCGGATTTACCGCAAGGAACAGCAGCAGGCTCACCAGCATCCCACTGTCTGCCGGGACAAGGGTCACCGCCAGCCTGGGCAGACCCAGCATGACAAGGGCGGTTATGCACATCCCCAGAAGCAGCACTATGATCGTTTTTCTTACCAGTTTTAAGTAGTCCATGGTCTCCTCCTGTTTAGAATATTATATGGGGTGTTTTGCGGCAGGTGTGATTACAGCTCCAGCAGATACAGCAGGCTGTCTCTGTCCGGATAGGTATAGGGAATGGGCAGCTGTGCAGCGGAAATGCGGCGGAACCCGGCTTTTTCAAAAACCGGTGGGATGCATGGGCTACGGAAGGCGTATCCAGCAGAATATGCCGGATACCCGTCTCCTTTGCAAAAGCCAGCAGTTCCTTATACAGGGCGGCCCCTACCTTTTGGGAACGGAACTCCTTTTTTACAAAGAACTTTTTCATAACGGCGCATTGCTGCTCTTTGCGCATAAGACCCAGGGTGCCGATCACATCCCCTTTCTCCAGAGCCAGCCAGAATGCCCCGCCCTTTTCACGGTAGGATGCATCTATATGAAGCAGATCCGGCTGTTCTTCCAGCGAAAGACCGATCTTTGCCTCGTTATTCTGTATATCAAGAATAAGAGCGACGGCCTCTTCATGATACTTTTCCGAATAGAGTTCTATATGCATGTTCCATACCTTTCCTTTCCATGAATGAGGTGATGCGGAAAGGCGGTTTACAGGTCGATCCAGTATCTTTTTACGGTAACGGCCTCCTCCGGGTCGTAAAGGGTATTTTCCAGCACGCCTCCGTTCTTCAGAATGATTTTTTCGGAAGCGTAATTATCTTCGTCACACACGCACAGCAGCCGGTGAAAGCCCAGCTCTCTGGCGATGCGCAGGGTTTGCGCCAGTATCTCCGTACCATAGCCCCTGTTCTGCAGGGCAGGGTGCACCGCATACCCCACATGCCCTCCGTATTGGAGCAGGTATTCGGTCAGCTCCGGCTTCAGGCTGCACACGCCCACCATCTCTTCTCCGCTGTAGCAGAGATAGAAATTTTCCTGCACATACCCCTGGGGCAGATTTTTGCCTGCCCGGCGGTTCTGCATGTCCGTCAGCCACAGGGCATAGTCTTTGCCGTATTTGCAGCCGATGCACTGGCCGCCGTTCTTTTCAAAGGCGGCGTAAAAAGCGAGCACGTCCTCCCTGTTGCTTTCCGACGGAAATACAGAACGCAGCACGGTTTTTTCTTTCCTTAAATCAGTTTTCAAAATAGCCGGGCAGGTTGGTATAGCCCCACACCAGCCCGTCAGGCACTGCCCGCAGCCAGGAGGCTTCATAGCCGGTCTTGCCGTTATCCTCCACCCGGTTGATCATTTTGCCCATAAAGAACATGGCTGTGGAAACGCCGCCGTCCAGATTAAAGGCCAGGGTGCAGCCTTCGTCCTTAAACAGCTGGGCAAACTGGCTCAGCCGGGCGCCGCTGCTGTAGCCTTTCTGCCGGCCGTCGGCCACTATGGCCACAAAATGCCCCGGAGCCACCTGCCCTACGCCGCAGCGCGGGTTCTTCTGGGTGGTGCGGTAGGCGTCCTTATGGATCTCCCCGTCCACCAGCAGCTTGGGACCGTGGAAGAAGGAATAGGTGTTTTCTGCGCCGCTGGAGAGGATATACTCCGCCGTGCGGCTTTTGGGCACTATCTCCATGGAAAGGGTATCGCTGTACAGAGCCAGCGTATCCACCGCTCGGTTCTTGCTGTAGATGCGTCCGTTGCGGATAAGAACGCCCTTCTTTTCCTTTTCCGCATGGATGATGTTATCCCCGGTGATCCACAGTACGGCCCGGTAGCGTTTGACCATGTCCTGTGCCGCAGCCGTTTCCGTGCCGGTCTTTTTATCCGTGGCAAAAGCGGGCCGGAAGGAATCAAACTCCCGCTGATAGATATGGGCTGCATAATAGGTCAGGGGTTCCTCGTCCAGCGTTGTGGTCTTGCGGGTGATCTCCACGGCCAGAATATCGCTGCGATAGATCCATTCCCCCGCTTCCTCGTCATTCTTTTCCACCAGCTCCGTGGTACCGTCGTTCAAAAAGTGCCGGTCAAAGTCTGTCAGCTCCGCATTTTTCTCGGGAAGAGGCGTTTCTGCAGGAGACGGAGCAGGAGTATTTGTGGGGGCCGGCGTATCCGTAGGCGCAGGCGTATTTGTGGGGGCAGGGGTATTTGTGGGGGCGGGGGTATCCGTGGGTACCGGGGTAGGCACGGGGGTGGCTTTTTGCGCCGCCTCTATGGCCTGCCGCTGCACCATGGCCCCCTGCGCAAACACATCATAAGCGGCCAGCACCGCCGTCAGCAGACCGATAAGCAGAGGCAGTGCCCACAGAGCGGTCACGGGGAGTTTTTTACGGTAAAAACGTTTTACAAAATACAGAGCGGCTCCCAGCAGAGCGGCGGCCAGCAGACCCACGATCAAAATGGTTCCCGTATGCGGGCTGCCCGCAAACTTTTCCAGGGCCAGCTGCCCGGCGGCTTCCGGCGGCACGGGGGTCTCCACAGGGACCGGGTCGGTCTGAGGAGCGGCGGTTTCCTCCGGAGCAGGCGTATCCGTAGGAACGGGGGTATCCGTGGGAACAGGCGTATCCGTGGGGACGGGAGTAGGCGTGACAGGGGGCGTCAGCCGGTTTTCGTATTGCCGGAGCCCGGCGGTATCCACATGCTCCAGCAGGCTGTCCTTATTGGCATCCTGACCCACACCGGTCTCCTGTAAGGACAGAGTCAGTTTTTCCGGCAGAGAGATATGGTACATCTGCCGGGAAGCGAAGCAGCGGTAGGCGGCCCGGGCGGTTTCCGTCAGAAGGGTCTCTCCGCCCGCTGTCAGGCCGGACATATCCACCGTAGTGCCACCGGCAGTGGAGAGGGTATACAGCTTATCCGGGGTATGAACGCCGTAAGCGGCGGCCGAATCCGGATACTGCCCCTGCTGAGAAGCCAGCTTCCAGCTTTCCGCAGTCATTTCCGCCGTAAAGCGGCTCCGGGGTTCTTTGCCTTGCAGATCCCCGGCAAGGACGATCCGGGGCTTTACCCGGCGGATGCAGGCGGTGAGAAACTCTTTGGTGCGTTTCTCCGTCCACTTTTTGACCACGTTTTTATACTCGTTTATATCATCGTCGGCAAAGGCGCCCACCAGCGGGGCGGTATGCAGCCCCATCTCCCACAGGGCGTTGACGGCTTCGTGAAGCTCCTTCCGGGTGCCCATATGGGCAAAGACCACGGAAACGGAAAGATCCAGCCCCTCTGTGCAATAGGGCAGCAGGGCGCCGAAATCCTCCAGCATACTGTGAGGCTCCCCGCAGATCAGCAGTACATCTCCCTCTGCCGGGGCGGTGGGATCATAGCAGGGCAGGCTTTCGTCTATGGGGCCGTCAAAGACCCGCAGAGTGGAAAGGCTGTAGCCCTCCGCTCCGGCCTTCAGCTCTGCCTGAACACAGCCGGGAGTCAGGGAATAGCTTTCGTACAGGGATGCGGGGGTCAGTTCCCGGGAAGCGATCTCCTGCCCGGCAGCATCCTTTTCTATAAGCGTCAGAGAAGCGGGACGGGCATACCACACGGCATAGAGAGTTGGGGCGGCCATCTCCGGCAGGGAGAGGACGATGTTTTTCCCCTTGGGGACGTTTACCCGGCTGAGCACCCGCTCATCCGTCAGCCAGGCTGCCTCCGTATCCTTGGGCACGGTGTAGGTGCAGGCGTCGGTAGCTTCTTCTGCATGGGCTGCAGGGCCGTACAGGCACAGACCTGCCAGCATCAGCAGGCACATAGCCCAGGCCATCCATTTTCTGCGCATATATCTTAAAAATCTCCTTATTCTTCCATATATATGAGATGCATTGTAGCATAAAAGGACAAAAGCCGCAACGGCTCCGGACAAATTGATATACATTTTCTCTCTGGCGTTGGGAAAGGGACTGTTTCACGTGGAACATATGTGAAAAGGAAGGAGCGGGTGGGAAGCGAAGGCCGCCGCTTTTGCAGACAGGTGGGAAGCGAGGGCGGGGCTGCGTATACACACCTGCCTTCGTATTGCAGCGCCCCCTGCCTGGTTGAGCGCAGATATGTGAAAGCGCTGTCCCAGCCGGGATCCTCCGAAAAAACACCACAAAAATAACTCCCGGAAAACCGGGAGCTATAAATATGTTCCGTTAAAAGCCCTGCTCCATGCCAGGTGCAAAGAAGGCTTACTCCTCCTCCCGGCCGAGAATGGCTTCGTAAATGGCGTCCAGATCCTCCGGGGAATAATAGGAGATAACGATCTTCCCCTTCTGCTGATCCCCGTTGATGGCCACTCTGGCTCCCAGCCGGCTGCGGAATGCTCCGGCCATACGCCGCAGATAGGGATCCCCGGTTTTTTTGCGGCTCCTGTTGGCATTCAGTAAACGGAGGGTATCCTCCAGCCGGCGGACGCTCCAGTTCTCTTCCGCCGCCCGCTTGCCCAGCTCTTCGGCCTGCTTTTTATCCTCCAGCCCGGCCAGTATCTTGCCGTGACCGGCGGAAAGCTTCCCTTCCTTCATAAGGGTCTGGATGCTTTTGGGCAGGGTCAGCAGCCGCAGTGAATTGGCCACCACAGGGCGGCTCTTGCTGATGCGCTGGGCCACCTCATCCTGAGTCAGGTCATGCTGTTCCATCAGAAAACGGATGGCGGCGGCTTCTTCCACCGGGTTCAGATCCTCCCGCTGGATATTCTCTATGAGGCTTACCTCCTGCAGGGCCCCCTCCTCCGCCTCCATACAGATAGCGGGAACGGTTTTCAACCCGGCCAGCCGGGCGGCCCGGAACCGGCGCTCCCCGGCTACGATAATATACCGCTGTCCCTTTGGCGCTACCACCAGCGGCTGCACGATGCCGTGGCGGCGAATGCTTTCCGCCAGTTCTGCCAGCTTTTCTTCATCAAAGGTTTTCCGGGGCTGATCCGGGTTGGTGTCTATCTCATACACGGACAGGGTCAGCACTTTGCCCTGATGCTCCTGGGTCTCCACACTTTCCATAAGGGCATCCAGCCCCCGACCCAATCCTTTTTTCATCTGCTTTGCGGCCATGGTATGCTCCTTTCCCGTTTATGCCTGCTTTTCTTCCCGCTCTACCAGTTCCCGGGCCAGTGATTCATAAGCCTGCGCTCCCACGCTTTTGGGGGCATACAGGGAGATAGGCTGCCCATAGCTGGGCGCCTCCCCCAGACGGACGGTGCGGGGAATAATGGTATCAAACACTTTGCTCATAAAGAACTTTTTTACCTCGGCCACCACCTGTGCCGAAAGGTTGGTACGGGCATCGAACATGGTCAGCACCACCCCTTCTATCTCCAGATCCGGATTCAGGCCCCTGCGAACCATTTTGACCGTATTCATCAGCTGGCTCAGCCCCTCCAGAGCAAAATATTCGCACTGGATGGGGATCAGCAGTGCATCGGCGGCGGTAAGGGCGTTGAGCGTCAGCAGACCCAGAGAGGGAGGGCAATCCATAAAGATATAGTCAAACTCCTCCTGCAGGCGGCTCACAGCCTCCAGCAGCCGCCGTTCCCGGCGCTCCATGGCCACCAGCTCCACCTCTGCCCCGGCCAGAGAGATGCTGGCAGGGAGCAGGCGCAGGGTCTCTATTTCGGTGGATACCAGAGCTTCCCCCGGTTCCACCCCATCGATAAGGACTTCATACAGGGAGTTTTCCGTTTTACGCTTATCTATGCCCAGTCCGCTGGTGCTGTTGCCCTGCGGATCCAGATCCATGAGCAGCACCCGCTTGCCCAGCTGGGCGCAGCAGGCGGAAAGGTTTACGGTGGTAGTGGTCTTCCCCACTCCGCCTTTTTGGTTGGCAATGGCAATCACTTTGGCCATGGTATACCTCGCTGAAATGTATGCGTTAGAGTCAGTATAGCGCATCCGGCCCCGGAATGCAATTGTTTCACGTGAAACAAATGACAGAAGGAGCCATCTGTGGTATACTGAGTGCAGGCATATACTCAGGAAACAGCGCATCCGGCTCCGGAAGAAAGGGTTTCCCCCGCAAAGAGGCAGGGGACGCTGCAGCACGAGGCCGGGTTCGTATACGGATCTACGGGGCGCACGTTCCGGCGGCTCGGCCGCCGGAACTCTGCGGGGCATCCGCCCCGCAGGCGTGCCGCAAGGCACGCGGTTCGCCCCGCCCCCCGCTTCCCGGAAAGCCCCGCTCCCCCGGGTACCAGACCCCGAGCACACGCGGGCAGCGGCCCGAACCGGGAAAGCTGCATATGAAAAAGAATACGGCACTGCCGGATCAAACATTTTAAGGAGAATTGACATGACGGAACGATTGTATCTGCAGGACAGCCACCTGTGCCGCAACACCGCCCGGGTAACAACCTGTGTAAAAACGGATAAAGGCTATGAAATAGAATTGGACAGAAGTGTATTTTTCCCAAATAAGGGCGGGCAGCCCTGCGACCTGGGCACCATCGGCACTGCAAAGGTGTTGGATGTAAACGAAGCAGGAGACAGGCTGGTACATCTGTGCAGCGAACCATTGGAACCGGGAACAGAGGTGGAAGCCGTTATAGACTGGGCCCGTAGAAAGGATATTATGGAGCAGCACACCGGGGAACACCTGCTCTCCTGGTGTGCATGGAGTCTGTACGGGGCGGTAAACGTTGGGTTTCACTGTGCATTGGACTATGCCACCCTGGATCTGGATATCCCCCTGACGGCGGAGCAGCTGAAACAGATAGAGCAGCTGGCAAACCGGGTGGCCCGGGAAAACCGGGCCGTTACCGCTGTGATCTATAAAACAGAGGAAGAGTTGGAAGGTCTGCCCCTGCGCAAGCATACCGAGGGGTTAACGGCGCCCATCCGGGTGGTTACCATAGAGGGAGCGGACAGCTGCACCTGCTGTGCCCCCCATGTAAAGCATACCGGAGAGATCGGCCTGCTGAAGATCACCCAGGCCGCAGCCTATAAGGGCGGTATGCGGCTGACATTTTTGTGCGGGGGCCGGGCTTATACTTACGCTGCCATGCTGCAGGAGGCTATGGACGGCATGGCACGGAGCTTTTCTACAGGGGTGGATAAGGTATCTGCTGCCGTGGAGAAAATGAACGGAGAGCTGGACGCCGCAAAAAGGCAGAACAAATCCCTTTCCGCCCGGCTGGAGGGATATTACAGCCGGGAGCTGAAGGAAAAGGCCCGGGATATAAAGGGGAAAAAGCTGTTGGTGGAGATTGTAGAGGATACGGACCCAAAGCGGCTGCGGCCCCTGTGCCAGAGCACGTTGGAAGCAAAGGCACTTACCCTGCTGCTGTGCCCCAACGGAGAGCAGGTAAGCTACATTCTCATGTGCAAAGGGATAAACCTGGATATGGGCGAAGTCATTCAGGCGGTAAATGCTGCTCTGGGCGGCAAGGGCGGCGGCCGGGGAGACATGGCCCAGGGCAGCGCCAGAAAACCCGCCGGGCTGGAGGAGATACGGGCGCAGCTGGAGTTTTATCTGGGGCAGCGGCTGAAATAATCGAATATGGAGGAAGCAGGCTTTCTGAAAGGGGAGCCTGCTTTTTTTGTCTCACGGTATACGATACGCGGGGCGCACGTTCCGGCATCAAAACCGCCGGAACTCTGCGGGCATTTGCCCCGCAGGCGTGCCGCAAGGCACGCGGTGCGCCCCCGGCCTTCGTGCATGTGCAATATTCCATCCTGACGCGGGTATCGTCCCGCATCTGCTTCCGTTTGGGCAGGGACAGCTTTTCCAGTCAGCCCCATGGAGAAAAATGTTTCACGTGAAACATACAGAGCGCCCCATTTACCGGAAAAAGAGATGAGACAGATAGCAGTCTGCTCTACGCATATCCTCATAAAAGCAGGATCAGTCATGAAAAGCCGTTTTCCAGGCCGCGGCGACCCGGAGCCGTGTCGTATACGGGGCCCGCTGCTATGCGAAGGTTTCATGGAGCCGTGGGGCGCTGCTGCGGCGGCTTCGCCGCCGCACCGCTCGCAGAGCGGGCTTTGGCGCCTGCGGCGCCAAAGGGCAGCGCCCCGCCTTCCGTATACCGGGAAAAACGGGGAGCGGCGGGCAGCGTATAAACGATACCCGAAGCTGTCCATATACAAAAAGCCGCCCCGGTAAGAGCGGCCTGTAAACAAAATTAAAACCAGATACGCAGCCCGCCTTACAGCGGCTTTTTAGCCGGAGTACCCGGGCGCCGCGGATAGATTTTGGGCGTAGGAGCCGTCTTTTTTGCCAGTACCAGCGCACGCTCCCCTATGGAGGATACCAGCGGAACACTTTCCAGCTTTACATGCAGCAGAAAAGCGGCGGCTCTTGCTTGAGCCAGTTCCTCCTCCGCCCGCCCCTTATAGGCGATGGCCGTGCCTCCCACCTTTATAAAGGGAGTGGTAAGCTCCAGCAGCACCGGCAGATTGGCCACCGCCCGGGAAAGGGCAAAATCAAACTTTTCCCGATAGAGCCTGTTCTGCCCCAATTCCTCCGCCCGGCCGTGGACAATGGCGGCGGAAAGCCCCAGTTCCTTGAGCAGCCCTTCCAGAAAAGTCAGACGCTTCTGCAGGCTGTCGGCCAGCGTCAGCTGCAGCGTGGGGCAGGCAATAAGCAGCGGCACTCCCGGGAACCCCGCCCCGGTACCCACATCTATAACGGCGGCATTCCTATTCAGATAGGGCAAGGCGGCCAGAGAATCGGCAAAATGCTTGGAGGCTACCTCCTGCTCTTCGGTAATGGCCGTCAGATTCATGACCCGGTTGGTTTCCGTCAATCGGGCATAATACAAGCAGAAGCGCTCATAAGCAGTATCGTCCAGCCCGGGCATACAGGTCTGCAGCAGCTGTTTATCCATTTCGATCCTCTTTCTTTATCGGGAAGCCCCGCTTACTCAATATCAGCAGCACGCTTACATCCGCCGGAGATACTCCGGAGATACGGCTGGCCTGCCCTATGGTGCCGGGGCGGCGGGCAGCCAGCTTCTGCCGGGCCTCCAGCCGAAGGCCCTCCACGGCGGCATAATCGGCATTATCCGGCAAGGGCGTATTTTCCAGTGCCTCCATGCGCCTGACCTGCTGCTCCTGCTTCTCTATATAGCCCTGATAGCGGGTAAGCACATCCAGCTGCTCCTCCGTCTCTCTGTCCACAGGCTCCAGACCCTCTTCCCCACCGTACAGACGCAGCAGCTCCGTATAGGTGACCTTTGGCCGCTTGAGCAGCTCCATAAGCTTTACACCGGTCTTTACGGGGCTTTCCCCAATGGAAGCAAGATAGTCCTGAAGCTTTTCCTCCGGCGGGACCACAGCGTTCAGCCGGCTCAAAGCCCGGCTGACCTTTTCCTGCTTTTCCATAAGAGCACGCCAGCGCTTTTCACTGATCAGCCCTGTCCGGCGCACCTTTTCCGTCAGGCGCGCGTCGGCATTATCCTGCCGGAGCAGCAGCCTGTATTCACAGCGGCTGGTCATCATCCGGTAAGGCTCGTTGGTGCCCTTGGTCACCAGATCGTCTGCCAGCACGCCGATATAGGCGTCGCTGCGGCCCAGCAGCAGGGGCGGTTCCTCTTTAAGGTACAACCCGGCATTGATCCCTGCATACAGCCCCTGGGCGGCGGCTTCTTCATAGCCGGAGGTGCCGTTGACCTGCCCGGCGCAGAACAGTCCCTCTATATTTTTGACCATAAGAGCCCCGTTCAGGCACAGAGGGTCGATACAGTCATATTCGATGGCATAGCCGTAGCGGAGGATCTTTGCATCCTCCAACCCGGGCAAGGTGCGGAGCATACGCTCCTGCACATCCGCAGGGAGACTGGTGGACATGCCCTGCACATACATCTCCCGGGTGCTGCGTCCCTCCGGCTCGATAAAGATCTGGTGGCGGTCCTTATCCGCAAACTTCACCACCTTATCCTCTATGGAGGGGCAGTAGCGGGTGCCCGTAGCATGAATCCTGCCGGAATACATGGGGGAACGGGACAGATTCTCCAATATGATCCGGTGAGTCTCCGGATTGGTATAGGTCAGATAGCAGGGCTCCTGCTGCACGTGGAGTTCTCCGTTCAAAAAAGAGAAAGCAGGGGTAGGCACGTCCCCCAGCTGGATCTCCATCCGCTCATAGTGGAGGGAATCCCCGTGTACCCGGGCAGGCGTGCCGGTTTTGAACCGCTGCAGCGGAATACCCAAACGGCCCATAGCATCGGAAAGAGTCTCGCTGCGGAGCATTCCGTTTGGACCGCTTTCCCGGTAAAAATCTCCGATGAGGATGCGGGATTTCATGTATACGCCGGTACAGAGCACCACCGCCCGGCACCGGTAGCGGAAGCCCTCGGCGGTGACCACAGCCTCTATGCGGCCGTTTTTTACCTCCAGATCCGCTGCCTCACCCTGAATAAGCGTCAGGTGTGCCTGTGCCTCCAGAGCCTGCTTCATACGCTCATGATAGCGGCGCTTGTCCATCTGAGCCCGCAAGGAATGGACGGCAGGTCCCTTGCCTGTGTTGAGCATGCGCATCTGGATCAGGGTCTCGTCTGCCGCAAGGCCCATTTCTCCGCCCATGGCGTCGATCTCCCGAACCAGGTGCCCCTTTCCCGTACCGCCTATGGCCGGGTTGCAGGGCATCATGCCGATGCTGTCCAGATTCATGGTGAGCAGGGCCGTATCCAGCCCCATGCGGGCCAAAGCCAGTGCCGCCTCTATGCCACCGTGGCCGGCCCCTACCACCATGGCCGAAAAGACGCCGCCCTCCATGGGGGGCGCCGCATAAACGTTTGCCATATATCCTCTCCTGCGCGCAGCGAGCGCCTGTATTCGCAGTAAAAAGTATAGCACAGCCCCGTTTTTTATACAATGTTCCTGTTTCCATCCGGTGAAAATTTTGATATACTTATTCTGCAAAACAACCGCTGAAAGGAGCATGCAAATGAGCCGCATGAATTTGATGGAAGAGAGCCGCGGGACCCAGGTAGAGGGTTTCTGCATGGTTAAAAGCTGCGCCGTGCGCACGGACAGCAAGGGCGCTTCCTATATGGATATGACAGTGGCGGATGCGGGAGGAGAATGCGCCGCCAAGCTGTGGAATTACAATATTGCCGCATATGGTACCTTTGACCCGGAGGATGTGGTAAAGATCCGGGCTACCATCAATATCTGGAAGGACGTGGAGCAGCTGAAGGTGGAGCGCATCCGCCTGGCCACCCCGGAGGACAATGTGGATATGAGCCGTCTGGTTCCCTGCGCCCCGGGAGACCCCCAGAAATATTTTGACTATTTGTGGAACCTCAGCGATGAATTTACGGATAAGGATCTGAAAAAGCTGGTGCAGTATTTTCTGGATGCCTTCCGGCAGGAGATATTGCGTTTCCCGGCAGGCGTAAAGCTCCATCATGCCACCCGAGGGGGCTGGCTGCAGCATACCTGCGCCGTAGTGCGCATGGGGAGGGCCATCTGCCAGCTGTATCCGGCGCTGGACAGGGATCTGGTAACGGCAGGAGCCACCCTTCACGATATCGGCAAGCTGTATGAATTGCAGACGGGCAAGCTGGGGCTGGCCACGGCCTATACCCCCGAAGGGCAGCTGCTGGGGCACATCAACATTGGCATCAGCCTGATCCACAACGCCGCCGACAGGCTGGACATACCGGAGGAAACGGCCATGCTGCTGGAGCATATGCTCCTTTCCCATCATGGGCAGCCGGAATTTGGAAGCCCCAAGTTCCCCATGTTCCCGGAAGCTGAGGTGCTTTCGGAATGTGACTTGCTGGACAGCCGCCTGTTTGAAATGTTTGACGCCCTTTCCACCGTGAGCAAGGGAGGCTTCTCTGACCGGCTGTGGGCCCTGGACAACCGGCAGCTGTATCAGCACGGGCGCAAGGGCAGCGGAGAAAAGTAACCTGCGGACAGCGGAGAAAAGAACAGACGTAAAAGACAGAAAAGATCCTTCCCGAGGCAAAGCGCCCGGCGGGGGATCTTTTTTATGTGGGGGAGCGGGGCTGCGTTTTCTTCGAGGGAGGGGGCGCTGCCCTTTGGCGCCTGCGGCGCCAAAGCCCGCCCTGCGGGCGGCGCGGCGGCTCTGCCGCCGCAGCAGCGCCCCGGGCACCGTATACGGCTTTGGCCCGGTGCTCCGCGCCCCAGGCCACGGTTTTCCGCTGCCGGTCAGAACACGGCCCAGGCCGGAAACGGGGGTATGCCATAGAGCCGGGCAGGAGCGTATACGGGAGTTTGGGGCGCACTGCGTGCCCCAAGGCACGCCTGCGGGGGATCCCCCGCAGAGTTCCGGCGGCAAAACCGCCGGAACGTGCGCCCCCGTGCACCGTATACGGCCTTGGCTGCGGCAGCGGCGGGCTGCGACTGCAAATAAAAAAGCCCCCAACGGGAGCTTCGTATGCTTCAATTGCTACAGGATCCGCTTGGGTACGAAATGCAATGCATCCGCCGAAGTAAAGTGGTACTCCGTCTCCCCATACAGCCCCTGAAAGGCACTCCGGCCGGACTTGCCGTGCAAGTGACCATAGACCACATGCTGCACCGGGTATTCCTCCAGAATGTGCACCATATCCGTAGGCTCTCCCTTTTCCGTAAAAGGCGGGTAATGGAGCATGCACAGGTTCAGTGTGCCGGCTTTGGGCAGCTGCTCCAGAGAAAGCCGCAGCCGTACTTTTTCCCGTTCAAAGAGCTTCCTGTCCTCTTCTTCCGAAAAGCCTGCCGTACCGGGGGCCGTCCAGCCCCGGGTGCCGCAGATGCATATATCTCCCAGCCGCAGAGCGTTGTTCTGCACGGCCTTCAAAGAAGGGGGCAGCATGGAAAGCACCTTGCTGTAACCGCTCCACCAGAAATCGTGGTTCCCGCGGAGCAGCACCTTCGTCCCCGGCAGGGTATGCAGAAAGAAAAGATCCTCCCGGGCATCCTGCCGGTACATGGCCCAGCTGATATCTCCCGCCAGCAGCACCAGATCCCCGGGGGCTACGGTATCCCGCCAGCCTTCCTGCAGCCGCTGGATATGGCGGGCCCAGCCTGTGCCGAATACGTCCATGGACTTGTTTTCCACGCCCAGAGACAAATGCACATCCGAAATTGCAAATACCCGCATATCCGCTCCTGCCGTTCCCTTAAAAAAGCGGATATGCCTGTATCATACCCGCAGTTTCTCTTATTCGTCCTCCTCGGAGATCTCCTCTTCCAGGGGGATATCCACTTCATCGGCCCGGATCTTATCCGCCAGATTTTCCAGGTTGGCCTGGCGCTTCTGCTCCTTCAGGCACTCCTCGCAAAGATCGGAGCCCTTTACCGCCGGGTATTCCCCGCAGTTGGAGCACATGACCACTTCCTCTTCCTCTCCGAACTTTTTATGCTTCATGGCCGCAGCGCATACATGGCAGATGGTCTCGTTGGGTCTTAAATAGTTCAGCTCGCACTTGGGGCATTTTCTCAAAGCCATAGCATTCTCCACAATTTTCCTAACTTTCGGCATTTTCTCAGGCCGTAAGCTATAGTATGCAGACTTGCTATGCTTCTGTCAAGGGCTGATCGATTATTTTTGGGGCGGATTTTTCAGTATTCCGTAAAAATGCATCCCGCACCACCTGTCCCATGGCCCAGAGCACCTCTTCCCGGCCCTCCCCCGTCTCTCCCGAAAAGGGGATGGCATAGGGGGAAGACCCCACCAGCCGTGCGTTCTGCACGGCCTGCTGCTTTCTTTTGCTGCGGGCGATCTTATCTGCCTTGGTGGCGATAAGGGTATAGGGGATGTTGTAATACAGCAGGTACTGAAGCATCCGCCGGTCGTCCTCCGTAGGCTCGTGGCGGATATCCAGCAGCATGAACAGATGATCCACCCGCCCGCAGGAAAGGTAGCGGTCCATCATCTCTCCCCACTTTACCTGTTCCTCTTTGGGGGCTTTGGCAAAACCGTATCCCGGCAGATCCACCAGATAAAAGCTGTCGTTGAGCAAAAAGAAGTTGCACAGCCTGGTCTTGCCCGGAGAAGCGCTGGTTTTGGCCAGCTTGCCGCTGCGGCACAGGCAGTTGATCAGGGTGCTTTTGCCCACATTGGAGCGGCCTACCAGTGCGATCTCGCAGCCCTTTTCCGCCGGATAGTCCCCCCTTGCCCCCACGCTGGTAACAAAGGCGGCCTTTTTTATGACAAAGCGCTCCTCCTTCCCCTTTTCGGGCACAAAGGCAGGGGCCTTGCCGGGTCGTTTTTCCTCCATAGGCATCAGAATATGCGCATGGGCACCACCAGATAGAAAAAGGCTTCCCCGGTGACGGGCTTCACGGCGCAGGGATTGATGGGGGTGTTCATCTCCATATAGACCTTTTCATCGTCCATGGTCTTGAATACGTTCAGCAGATACTTGGGGTTGAAGGCAATATCCATGGAATCGCCCATAAGCTGCACGGGCAGCTCCTCCTCCACCTTGCCGATAACGCTTTCCGCCCGGATAAACAGCTTTTCCGGCTGGAGGGAAAGGCGCACGCTGTTGTTCCCCTCACGGGCTACCAAAGCGGCCCGGTCCACGCTTTCCAAAAAAGCCTCCCGGTCTACCAGCACCCGGCTCTTGCAGTCCCGTGGAATCAGGCGGCGGTAGTCGATATAATCTCCGTCCAGCAGGCGGCCCACCAGTGCGGCGCCCCCCGCCTTTACCCGCATATGGGTGCGGGAGAAGGTAAGCACCGTTTCTTCCTGGGATTCATCCAGCATACGTGCGATCTCCTGAATGGTCTTGCCCGGGACGATCATGCTCTTTTTGGGCAGATCCTGGCTGACGGTCATGGTGTTTTTGGCAAACTGGAAGGAATCCGTGGCCACCATGGAAAGGGAATGGCCCTCCATCTCCATGTAAACGCCGGTGAGCACGGGGCGGCTCTCTTCGGTGCTTACGGCAAAGGCCGTGCGCAGTATCAGCTCCTTGCAGCGGTTTTTATCCACCTTTACCTCGGTGCTGTCCGCCTCTTCAAAGTGCATATCCGGGAACTCGTCATACTCCATGCACTGGAGCTGGTTGATGCTCCGGCCGCAGCGCAGAGTCAGGGTGTTCCCGTCCAGGGAGGCAAACACGTTTTCGCTGGGGAGCTTCCGGGCGATCTCGCAGAAGATCTTCCCCTTGACCACACATTCCCCCGGCTCGTCTACGGCGGCGGGGACCACGCACTCCTTCTGGAGCATCAGGTCGGAACACTTCATCCTGACGCCGTTTGCATCGGCGCAGATATAGATGCCGTCCAGCACGGGCATGGCCGCGCGTACAGGCAGGGCTTTTATGACGGATACGATAGCCTCGTTAAGAGTTTGGGCTTCCATGGCAAAACGCATAGCATTGATCCTTTCTGTTTGAGTGTGGGTTTCTCTTTCCACAGGGAGAGAGAGAGTATATTTATATTTATTTCAGTAGTAGTATCAGTAGAGGGGCTGGAAAAGTGGGAAAAGCCCGATATTTCCCGCCGGGACTGAAAAAACACCGTGGAAAAGCCGGTGGGGTTCCTGTGGATAAAAGGGGGAGTTCTGCCCGCTGTCCCCGCTTTCCCAATTATCCATAGTCTGTCCACTTTACAAATCCACAAAATGTGGATAAGAAAAGGGGCCGTTTTCCTCAGGTCAGGCGGGATTGGATATCCTCCAGCGTGCGGCGGAAGGCCTCGTCCTGCTCCAAACGCTCGTTGATCTTTTTGCAGGCGTTGATAACGGTGGTGTGGTCGCTGCGGCCGAATATATCGGCGGTCTTTTTATAAGGAAGAGAGAGCATGTTGTGGCACAGATACATGGCCACCTGCCGGGGCACCACCACTTCCTTATCCCGCCGCTGGGACAGGATGCTGGAAAGGGGCACATCGTAATATTCGGCTACGGCTTCTTTTATAAGTTCCGCCGTGACGGAGGGCTTTTTCTGCACGGGAATAATATCCTTCAGGGCTTCCCGGGCCACCTCCATGGAAACGGGCCGCTTGTTGATGTTGGCAAAGAAGAGAACTCTTGTCAGGCTCCCTTCCAGCTCACGGATATTGCTTTTTACGTTTTCGGCAATGTACTGGATGATGGCGTCGTCCACCCGCACATTATCCTGCTGGGCCCGGTTGCGGAGAATGGCGATACGGGTCTCCAGATCGGGCTTCTGGATATCGGCGATCAGGCCCCATTCAAACCGGGAGCGCAGCCGTTCTTCCAGCGTGGTAAGCTCCTTAGGGGGGCGGTCGGAGCTGATGACGATCTGCTTGCCGGCATTGTGCAGGGTGTTGAAGGTATTGAAGAACTCCTCCTGTACGGACTGCTTGTTGATGATGAACTGCACGTCGTCTACCATGAGCACATCCAGACTGCGGAACTTCTGGCGGAACTCGGTCATCTTCCCCAGGCGGAGACTTTCGATCAGGTCGTTGGTAAAGCTTTCGCTGGTGGCATACAAAACCCGGGCCATGGAGTTGTTCCGCCGGACCTCATGGCCGATGGCATGCATCAGGTGGGTCTTGCCCAGCCCCACGCCTCCATACAGGAACAGGGGGTTATAGGCCTTGCCGGGGTTCTGGGCCACGGCCTGACAGGCGGCATGGGCATAGTGGTTGGAGGAGCCCACCACAAAGGTATCAAAGGTATATTTATGGTTCAGGGCATATTCGCTGGCATCTCCCACCGGCTGCTTTTGCAGAAAGTTCCAGCGCTCGTTGGGCAGGCAGGTCAGAAAACCGACTACCTGCGGGTTGGCCCTGATGATGCTTTCTGTAAGCAGTTTGCTGTACAATTTATTGATGGTGTCCCGGGTGGTCGCATCCGGGCACTGCAGAACCAGCACCCGGTTCTGGATGACCAGGGGCTCCAGCACATCTATCCATTTGTTCATGGTGACAGTAGTCATCTTCTCACCCATATAGGTGCGCACCATTGACCATAAAACTTCCAGCTGTTTGGACTGTTCCATACCGATCCCCCGTCAAATACTGTGGAATAGGGATAAAAACCCATTCTTTAACCACAATATTGTAACAAAAAAAGGTGCCAAAAGTAAAGGATTTTAGGTTCTGTTGCAAAATTATAAAAATTGCGCTACACTTAAAGTATCTATGATGAAATAAAAAAGGAGACACTGTTCTTGGAAAAAAGAGGGAGCACGCTGGTGAATTCGCAGATGACGGGGCACATGACCGCCATCCGCCTGCCCGGCTGGGAGGATAAGGGGGAAAAATGCCCCATCCATTATTATGAAGCCGGGGAAGGCACGCCCCTGCTGCTGCTCCATTCCGTAGGACAGAGCCTGTATACCTGGCGGGAGCTGCTGCCCCTGCTGAGCAGGCGGTTTCGGGTGATCGCGGTGGATCTGCCGGGGTTCGGCTTTTCCGGCAGGCCGGTGAGCTGCGATTACACCATGGAGGAGATGGGCCGGTCCATCCTGCTGTTTATGGACGCCATCGGGCTGAAAGCCTGCCACGCCATGGCTGCCTCGCTGGGCTGCGGGTATCTGCTGGCTGCAGTGGAAAAGGCCCCCCAGCGCTTTGGAAAGCTGACGCTGCTTTGCCCCGGGGAGATCACGGAGCATATGCCCAAAAGAGTCAGGCAGATGGCTGCCCCCCTGATCGGCCCGCTGTTCCGGGAGCTGTACGGGCTGCGGTATTACAGCCGGGAGCTGCGCACCGCCTATTATGACGCTACGGCCTGCACCCCCCGGGTGTGCCGGGAGTATTACAAGACCAGCGACAGCTATGCTTCCAGGCAGTCCATCATGTACTGCCTGCGCAATTATGATCTGGAGGCGGTGGCCGGGGAGCTGAGCAAACTGGAGCACCGGATCTTTGTGCTGTGGGGCGAGATGGACCGCTGGCAGCCCATCAAATACATCCGCTGGTGGAAAAAGCACATTCAGAACGGCTATTATTTCAGCCTGCGCAACGCCGGGCACTTCTTCTGGGAGGAAAAGGCGGAGCAGACGGCAGAGGCCGTGGAAAAGTTTATCCGCTACGAATAAAGGAGAAAGCCATGCTTACGGAATTCGGTCTGCATGATACCGTTATGATGAAAAAGCCCCATGCCTGCGGGGAGAATCGCTGGCAGATCATCCGGGTGGGGGCGGATATAAAGATAAAATGCCTGCGCTGCGGACGCATCGTCATGCTGGACAGGCAGGAGTTTGTGCGCATGGGCAAAAAGATACTGGAAAAGGGAAGCGACGCCCCGGAGGAAAGCCTATGAACCCCCTTGGCCCCTGGACAGACAAACAGGCCCGCAGCCTGATGGAAAAGCGGAACGATTCCCTCAAGGGCGGGGAAAAATGGCGGCAGCTGGACTTTTTTGCGGGATTGGCGCTGGTGGTGCTGCTGGCCCTGTGCCTGCGGGCCGTGGTGGCGGAGCCAAATGCCGTAAAGGGCCCTTCCATGGAGGATACCCTGAGCGGGGGGGACTATATGTTCATGGAAAAGATCTCCTATATCTTCCAGCCCATGGAGCGTGGGGATCTGGTGATATGCTATTATCCCCATAACGACGAATACACCTGTGTAAAGCGGATCATCGGTCTGCCCGGAGAACGGGTGGATATACGGCAGGGCCGGGTATACATCAACGGTGCCCTGCTGGAAGAAACATATCTGACGAAATCCCCTTCCGCTAATCACGACGGAAGCTGGCTGGTGGAGGAAGGGACGGTCTTTGTGCTGGGAGACAACCGCTCCGTCAGTAAGGATTCCACCAACCCCACCGTTGGATGCATCCCCCAGGAGCGGATACTGGGCCGGGTGCGCACCCGGCTGCTGCCCCTGAATCAGTTTACCGTTTTTTCCCACTGGGAGTATTAAAGCATGGAAACACCCATTCCCCTGCGCCGGGAAAGGCTGAAGGGCCTGCACCGGCAGCATACCTTCATACGCTGGTTCATCTCCACGGCTCTGGCTATGGCGGTGCTGTATGTGCTGCTGTTTATCTGCTTTGTGGCGGTGGATATGGGCAACGACTCCATGGCCCCCACCCTGCAGCAGGGAGACATGGTACTGGTGGATCGGCTGGGGAAGCACATGCGCCATGTGCAGCGGACGGATCTGGTGGCTTTTACCGGCCCGGAGGGGCAGCTGCTCATACGCCGGGTGGTGGCTCTGGAAGGGGAAAGCATCTCCTGCCGGGACGGGCGGCTGTATATAGACGGGAACTACCGGCTGGAGGAAAAGAGCTATACGGACTCCCTCTGCCAGGACTTTGGCCCGGTGACGGTGCCGGAGGGATATATATTCGTCCTTTGCGACGACAGGCAGTATGGGCTGGACAGCCGCACCCTGGGCTGCATAAGGCTCAGTGATATTATGGGATATGTGAACATCCGTTTTTTGCGGGAGTTCGCCATCATAGAATAAACAGAAAGTAAATAAGAAAAGAAGGAAGTAAAAAATGACTATCTGGATCGCCCTGCTCCTGGGCATCGTGCAGGGGCTTTGCGAATTTCTGCCCGTTTCCAGCTCAGGCCACCTGCTGCTGCTGCAAAGTCTGGCGGGGATAAACCCGGATCAGGGAGGCGCTTTCTTTACGGTGATGCTCCATGTGGCCACCCTTGTTTCCGTGTGCATCGTGTACAGAAAGAAACTGTTGGAGCTGATAAAACACCCCTTCCAGAAAACGGTGCTTTATCTGATCGTGGCTACCCTGCCCACGGTGGCGGTGGCCCTGCTGCTGAAGAAGGTGGAGCCCTTTGCCTCCTTTTACGTCATTGCCAACGAAGGCTCCTTTTTGGGCGGATGCTTTCTGATCACGGCGGCCATGCTGCTGCTGAGCGATTTTGCCGCCGGCGGCGGAGACGAATTCAAGCGGCCGCTGGATAAGATGAAGCTGGGGGATTCGCTGATCATAGGCTTCATGCAGGCCATAGCAGTGTTGCCGGGTGTTTCCCGCTCCGGCCTTACCATTACGGGGGCGGAGTTTGCCTCGCTGGATAAAAAGGCGGCGGCGGATTTCTCCTTCCTCATGTCCATCCCGGCCATTCTGGGGGGAGCTGTGCTGGAAGCCAAGGACGCCGTAGAGGCGGGTAGCATAGGCGTTTCCATCCCCTGCCTGCTGGTAGGAATGCTGGCTGCCGGGGTCACAGGGTATTTTGCCGTGAACTGGATGCTGAAGATCATCAAAACAAAGAAGCTGTGGCCCTTTGCCCTGTATACCGGGGTGCTGGGCATTATAGTGATCATTCTGCAGTTTATGGGACTGGTAGGATAAACCGTATGCGGCTGGATAAATTTTTAAAGGTATCCCGGATCATCAAGCGGCGCACCGTGGCCAACGAAGCTGCCGGGGCTGGGCGCATTGCCGTTAACGGAAAGATCGCAAAGCCTTCCGCCGATGTAAAGCCGGGGGATGTGCTGGATATCCTCCTGGGGGGGAAGCATGTGCTGGTAAAGATCAACGCTACCCCCGAGGTGGTGCGCAAGGAGGAGGCGGACAGTCTCTATACCCTGCTGGAGAACTGATATGGAGGCCATAGGACTGCTGCTGTGCAGCGGGCACAGCCTGCGCATGGGGTTTGACAAGCTCACCGCTCCCCTGGGGGGGCTTTGTGCCATGGAGCGCAGCGCACTGCTGCTGAAAAAGGGAGGCTGTGACCGGCTGGTGGTGACCGTAAGCGCAGAGAACCGGGACTTTGCCCGGAGTCTGCGCTGGCCTCTGCCTGTGCTCTTTTGCGAAGGGGGCCGGGAACGGCGGGATTCCGTATGGCAGGCCCTGTGCGCCTGCGGCGCCGGGGAGGAGGATATCGTCCTTATCCACGATGGGGACAGGTGCTTTATGCCTCCTGCGGTGGTGGCCGCCTGTTTGCGGAGCGCCGGAGAAACGGGCAGCGGCGTGGCGGCCCTGAAGGTGACGGATACCATCCTGAAGGTAGAGCAGACCGCCGTGGCCCCCGTGGACAGAAGCACCCTTTACCGCACTCAGACCCCCCAGTGCTTCCGCTTTGGGCAGATACGGGAGGCCTATGCATATGCAGACCGGGCAGGAGCCACCGACGACGCCACCCTGTATGCCGCCCGCTTCAACCGGGTAAGTCTGGTGGAGGGCAGCGAGGAGGGGCGCAAGCTCACCACCCCTGCAGACTGGCAGTGGGCAAAAAATAAGGTCAGGCGGCCCCGGTACGGCACAGGGTTTGATACCCATGTGCTTACGGAAGGGCGAAGGCTCATTCTGGGGGGGGTGGATATCCCCTTTGAAAAAGGGCTGCTGGGCCACAGCGATGCGGACGTGCTTCTGCACGCCGTTATGGACGCCCTGCTTGGGGCGGCAGGATTGGGAGATATAGGAAAGAACTTTCCGGACAGAGACCCGGCCTATAAGGATATAAGCAGCCGGCTGCTTTTGCGCCGGGTGAAAGATATGCTCAAAGAGAAAGATATGGAGATAAGCCATATAGACGCCACCGTGATCGCCCAGCGGCCAAAGCTGAACCCGCATTTTCCCCTTATGCAGGCGTATATGGCCGGGGATCTGGAGATCCCGGCGGACAGGATCTCTTTGAAAGCAACCACCACCGAGGGTATGGGCGACGAGGGCAGAGGGCTTTGCATCTCTGCCCAGGCCGCCGCCGTGGTGCTGGGGTAAAGCATTTTAAGAAGAAAAGCATGACACTGCCCGCCGCCGGAGGTTCGCGGCGCTTCTGCATGGTTCCCCTTATGCAGGCGCCAACGGCCGCAGATGCGGACGCTCCGGCGGATTTGAAAAAAAAGCTGCGGCCACCGAGGGTATGGACGGCGAAGGCAGAGGGCTTGGCACCTCTGCCCGGGCCGCCGGTACGCATACGATTTTAAGAAAGAACAAAGTATACGCAATATGAAAGATATAGTCATACGGGGGGCACGGGAGCACAACCTGAAAAACGTGTCTTTGACGCTGCCCCGCAACAAAATGATCGTGTTTACGGGGCTTTCCGGTTCGGGCAAGAGCTCTTTGGCCTTTGATACCATTTATGCCGAGGGCCAGCGCCGGTATGTGGAGAGCCTTTCCAGCTATGCCCGGCAGTTTCTGGGGCAGCTGAACAAGCCGGAGGTGGATTCCATCGAGGGCCTCTCCCCCGCCATTTCCATCGACCAGAAAAGCACCGGCCGGAACCCCCGCTCCACCGTGGGCACGGTGACGGAGATACATGATTACCTGCGCCTGCTGTATGCCCGGTGCGGCACCCCCCACTGCCCCAAATGCGGGCGGGTCATAGAAAAGCAGACCGTGGACATGGTGGCCGATAAGGTCATGGCACTGCCTGCCGGCACCCGCATACAGATCAACGCCCCCTGCATCCGGGGCCAGAAGGGCCAGCATATAAAGCTGCTGGAAAGCCTGAAGAAGGAGGGCTTTGTCCGGGCCCGGATAGACGGGGAGGTGTATGATCTGGAGGAAGCCCCCGCACTGGATAAAAACGTAAAGCACACCATCGAAGCGGTGGTGGACCGGCTGGTGGTGAAGGAAGGCATGGAAAGCCGCCTTTCCGACAGCCTGGAAACGGCCTTTCGGCTGGGAAAAAACCTGTGCACCGTCAGCGTGGTGGGCGGGGAGGATACCCTGTATTCCCAGAACTATGCCTGCCCGGACTGCGGCATCTCTCTGGAGGAAATGGAGCCCCGCTCCTTCTCCTTCAACAATCCTTACGGGGCCTGCCCGGAGTGCATGGGGTTGGGAGAGCTGATGAAGATAGATAAGGATCTGGTGGTGCCGGATCCCGCAAAAAGCCTGCGCCAGGGCGCCATAAACGTGCCCGGGTGGAACAGCGCCACAGGAAAATCCATGGCGCATATGTATCTTTCTGCCCTGTGCCGGTATTTTACGGAAAAGAAGGGTCAGCCCGCCGATATGGACATGCCTTTTGAAAAGCTGCCCAGGGCCATGCAGGAGGCCATCCTCTATGGTCTGAAGGAGAAGATGGAGGTGGTCTATGAGCGGGAATACGGCGGCGGAAAGTTCTTAACGGACTTTGAGGGCATCATACCCAATCTGGAGCGGCGCTATCAGGAAAGCACCAGCGAATATAGCCGCACGGAGATAGAAGAATATATGGCGCATGTGCCCTGCCCCCTGTGCAAGGGCAAACGGCTGAAAAAGGAAAGTCTGGCCGTGACCGTATGCGGGAAAAATATTGCGGAGCTCAGCGATATGCCCGTATACAAGGCAAAGGAATTTATCGACAGCATGGAGCTGACCAGCAGCCAGGCCATGATCGCCCAGCAGATCACCCGGGAGCTGGATGCCCGGCTGGGCTTTTTGAACAGCGTGGGACTGGGGTATCTGACCCTGTCCCGGTCGGCGGTGACACTTTCCGGCGGGGAGAGCCAGCGTATCCGCCTGGCTACCCAGATCGGCAGCGGGCTGGTGGGAGTCATGTATATACTGGACGAGCCAAGCATCGGCCTGCACCAGCGGGATAACGGAAAGCTTTTGGCCACCCTGAAGGCCCTGCGGGATATGGGCAACACCCTGATCGTGGTGGAGCATGACGAAGAAACCATGCTGGCGGCGGATTATATTGTGGATATGGGCCCGGCGGCGGGGATCCACGGGGGAGAGATCGTGGCCCAGGGCACGCCCAGGGAGATCATGGAAAACCCGGCTTCTTTGACGGGAGGATATCTTTCCGGGCGGCTCACCATCCCTGTGCCCGGGGAGCGGCGGCCGGGGAACGGCCACAGGCTGATCATCCGGGGCGCCAGAGCCAACAACCTGAAGAACATCACGGCGGAGATCCCTCTGGGGGAATTTGTGTGCGTGACGGGGGTATCCGGGTCGGGAAAATCCAGCCTGATCAATGAGATACTGAAAAAATCCCTGCTGCGGCAGCTGAACCGGGCCAAGACCAAGCCTTTGGCGCACGATGGCATAGAGGGCGTGGAGTATCTGGACAAGGTGGTGGATATAGACCAGAGCCCCATCGGGCGGACGCCCAGAAGCAACCCTGCCACCTATACGGGGCTATTTGACCTGATACGGGAGCTGTATGCCTCCACACCGGACGCCAAAATGCGGGGCTACGGCAACGGCCGTTTCTCCTTTAACACCAAAGGTGGCCGGTGCGAAGCCTGCAAAGGGGACGGCATACTGAAGATAGAGATGAACTTCCTTTCCGATGTATATGTGCCCTGCGAGGTATGCGGAGGCAGGCGCTACAACCGGGAGACGCTGGAGGTCAAATATAAGGGAAAGAACATTTACGATGTGCTGGAGATGAGCGTGGAGGAGGCGTTGAGCTTCTTTTCCGCCCACCCGAAGATAAAGCGGAAGCTGCAGATCCTGAAGGAAGTGGGGCTGGGCTATATGAAGCTGGGACAGCCGGCCACCACCCTTTCCGGAGGAGAGGCCCAGCGGGTAAAGCTGGCTACGGAACTGAGCCGCCGGGATACGGGCCGTACCCTGTATATTCTGGACGAGCCTACCACAGGCCTGCACACCCAGGATGTGAAGCTGCTGCTGGAGATACTCCAGCGGCTGGTGGAAGGGGGCAGCTCCGTGGTGGTCATAGAGCACAACCTGCATGTGATCAAAACGGCGGACTATATACTGGATATGGGCCCCGAGGGAGGCGACAAAGGGGGCACGCTGGTGGCCAGCGGCACCCCGGAGCAGGTGGCTGCCTGCCCGGAAAGCTATACGGGACAATATCTGCGGCCCCTGCTTGGCATGGAATAAGAAAAAAAGAGGAAGGCGCTGCCCGGAACGGAACCGGGCGGCGCTTTTGTTTTTCTGCGGGGGACCGTGCCGCGGTCAAAAGAGGGAGGTCTTTGCCCGGGCCCCGGCGGCTCGTGGCGGGTGGGGAGCGGGAGCCGGGGCGCTGCTGCGGCGGAGCCGCCGCTGCCGGCCGCAGGCCGGGCTTTGGCGCCGCAGGCGCCAAAGGGCAGCGCCCCCCCGGCTTACACGCGGGCTTCGCAAAGCGGCGGGCCGGTATACGGCAAAAGCTGCAAAAGCGGTGGGCAAAATCACGGAAAATTGTTACCCCGGCAAGGCGCAAATGTGGCTTTGTTGTAAAAAGCATCAGGGGGCTATTGCTTTTTTTCAGAGCTGTAGTATAGTAAAGATAACGGTTAGCACTCCATATACGAGAGTGCTAAATTTAAGGAAAGGCGGTCGATACCATGGCCAAAAAACAATTCAAAGCGGAAAGCAAGCGGCTTTTGGACCTGATGATAAACTCCATCTACACCCACAAGGAGATTTTTTTGCGGGAGCTGATCAGCAATGCTTCCGATGCCATTGATAAGCGGTATTACGCCGCCATGCAGAGCGGAGACACCAGCCTGGACAGGAGCGAATATTTTATCCGTCTCTCCCCCAACGAAGCCACCCGCACCCTGACCATTACCGATAACGGCTGCGGCATGAGCGAGGAAGAACTGGAGAGCAACCTGGGCACCATTGCCAAATCCGGCACCCGGGCTTTTAAGGAGACTATGGAGGAGGACAAAAAGCCGGAGCTGGATGTGATCGGCCAGTTTGGTGTGGGCTTTTATTCCGCCTTTATGGTGGCAAAAAACATAAAGGTATACTCCCGCCCTGTGGACGGCGAGGGCCATGTGTGGGAAAGTTCCGGGGAGGACGGCTATACCATAAAGCCCTTTGACTATCCCACTGTGGGCACTCAGATCGTTCTGACCCTGAAGGAGGATGAGGAAGGCGAAGAGTACAGCCGCTTCCTCCAGCCCTATACCCTTTCCTCTCTAGTAAAGAAGTACAGCGACTATGTCCGCTACCCCATCCGCATGATGGAGGAAAAGAGCGTCCCCAAGAAGGACAGCCCTGAGGATAAGCCTGAGTATGAAACCGTTATGGAGGATACGGTGCTCAACAGCATGGTGCCCCTGTGGCGCCGGAACAAGAGCGAGATTACCGAAGAAGAGTACAACCGCTTCTATAAGGATACCTTCTATGATATGGAGGATCCTCTTACCGTGCTGCACATCAAGGCCGAAGGAACCCTTTCCTACACGGCTCTGCTGTATATCCCCAAAAAAGCGCCCTATGATTTCTTTACCAAGGGCTTTAAGCGGGGGCTGCGGCTGTACAGCAACGGCGTGATGATCATGGACAAATGCGAGGAGCTGCTGCCCGAATATTTCGGCTTTGTGCAGGGGCTGGTGGATTCCCCCGACCTGTCTTTGAACATCTCCCGGGAGATGCTCCAGCATGACCGGCAGCTTACGGCCATTGCCAACAACCTGAAAAAGAAGATCCAGAGCGAGCTGCTGAAGATGCTGGCTTCTCAGCGGGATAAGTATGAGACCTTCTATAAGGCTTTTTCCCAGCCCATCAAGTACGGGGTATACGCCATGTACGGCATGGACAAGGACTTTTTGAAGGATCTGCTGCTGTATTATTCCGCTAAGGAAGAAAAGCTGGTCACCCTTAAGGAATATGTGGAAAAGATGCCTGAGGAGCAGAAGTATATCTATTATGCTGCCGGGGATTCCCTTTCCCATGTGCTCCATATGCCGCAGACCGAGCAGATCCGGGATAAGGGCTATGACATCCTCTGCATGACGGACGATGTGGATGAATTCGCCATCCGCATTCTGGACTCCTACGAGGGAAAATCCTTCAAGTCCGCCTCTGATTCCGATCTGGAGCTTTCCACCGAGGAAGAGAAGAAGGCCATGGAGGAAAAGAAGGAAAGCAGCAAAGACCTGCTGGAGCGCATGAAGAAGGCGCTGGAGGGCAAGGTGAAAGACGTGCGCCTTTCCGACCGGCTGAAAAAGAGCGCCGCCTGCCTTAACGGCGACGGAGGCCTTTCCGTAGAGATGTATAAGGTGCTGAAGTCCATGCCCAACGGCGGGGAGCTGCCTGCTTCCTTTGTGCTGGAACTGAACCCGGATCATCCACTGTTTGCCAAGCTGGGTACCCTTTCCGATGAGGAGCTGGGGGTATACGCCAATCTGCTGTATGATCAGAGTCTGCTTATGGCCGGCCTGCCTTTGGAGGATCCGGCGGCATTCTGCGAACAGGTGTGGAAGCTGATGTAACTATCCCCCAAACGGCAGGGGAAGCGCCGGTGGTCTGCCCGTAGAGTAAGCGGGCATGGGCCGCTGTGAACCGGGCCGGGTTCGTATACGCGGTCCGGGGGCGCACGTTCCGGCGGCCCGGCCGCCGGAACTCTGCGGGGCATCTGCCCCGCAGGCGTGCCGCCAGGCACGCAGTGCGCCCCCGCCTCCCGCTCCCCGGCGATCTTCTGCCAACGGGTCCGGATCCGATGTGAACCAAAAGCCTGTGCCCCCTCTTTTCCGGGGCGGCAGGATACTATAAGAATATGGGAAAGAAGGCGCCTCCCGCTTCAGGGACTGTGCCGGAAAGGAGAATTCCTGTATGAACGCCAATCAACTTACGCAAAAAAGCATAGAAGCCATTCAGGCGGCTCAAAGCCTGTGCACCGAATATAACCACACCCAGCTGGAGCAGGTTCATCTGCTCCATGCCCTGATTAACGACAGCGATGATCTGAACGCCCAGCTGTTCACCTCCATGGGTGTAAACGTGGAGCAGCTGAAAAAGGAGCTGACCCGGAAGATACAATCCCTGGCCTCCTATTCCAACGGCGGCGGTCAGGCTTACGCTTCCGATAAGCTCAACCGGGCTTTGAATGCCGCAGAGAAGGAAGCCCAGCGCATGGGAGACAGCTATATCTCTGTGGAGCACCTGATGCTGGGGCTTATAACCGAGCCCGACCGGGATGTGGGGGAGCTGTTCCGCAAATATGCCGTGGAGAAGGAAGCCTATCTTTCCGCCCTGCAGAAGGTACGGGGGAACCGGCAGGTGAATTCCGATAACCCGGAGGATACCTATGACGTACTGAAGAAGTACGGTCAGGATCTTACGGAAATGGCCAGAAACCAGAAGCTGGATCCGGTCATCGGCCGTGACAGCGAGATCCGCAGCGTCATCCGCATACTGTCCCGTAAAACCAAAAACAATCCCTGCCTGATCGGCGAACCGGGCGTGGGCAAAACCGCCATTGCCGAAGGACTGGCCCAGCGGATCGTGAAGGGAGACGTGCCCGATAATTTGAAGGATCGGCAGGTGTTCTCTTTGGACATGGGCGCTCTGGTGGCCGGGGCCAAGTACCGGGGCGAATTTGAAGAGCGGCTGAAGGCCGTGCTTGGGGAAGTCAAGCAGAGCGAAGGCAAGATCCTGCTGTTCATCGATGAGCTCCATACCATCGTAGGGGCCGGCAAGACCGACGGCGCCATGGACGCAGGCAACCTGCTCAAGCCCATGCTGGCCCGGGGCGAGCTCCACTGCATAGGCGCTACCACGCTGGACGAGTACCGCAAGTATATCGAAAAGGATCCCGCTCTGGAGCGGCGGTTCCAGCCGGTCATGGTGGAGGAACCTTCCGTAGAGGATACCATCAGCATCCTCCGGGGACTTAAATCCCGGTATGAGGTGTTCCATGGGGTCAAAATAAGGGATGAAGCCCTTATCTCTGCCGCCGTACTTTCTCACCGGTATATTTCCGACAGGTTCCTGCCCGATAAGGCCATAGACCTGGTGGATGAAGCCTGCGCCATGATCAAAACGGAAATGAACTCCATGCCTACGGAGATGGACGAGATCTCCCGGAAGATCATGCAGCTGGAGATAGAGGAAGCCGCTCTCAGCGACGAGACCGACAAGCAGGCCATGGAGCATCTGGCGGATATTCGCCGGCAGCTCAGTGAACTGAGAGACACCTTCCATAAGATGAAAGCCAACTGGGAGAACGAGAAATCCGGTATTTCCAAAGTACAGGCTCTGCGGGAAAAAATCGAACAGATCCACGCCCGGATCGAGCAGGCGGAGAACGAGTATGACCTGAATAAAGCCGCCGCCCTGAAATACGGGGAGCTGCCCAAGGCCGAAAAGGAACTGGCGGAGGAGGAAAAGAAAGCCTCTTCCAAGGAAAATACCCTCCTGCGGGATCATGTGGGAGAGGATGAGATCGCCACGGTGGTCTCCAAGTGGACGGGTATCCCCGTGAACAAGCTGCTGGAAAGCGAGCGGCAGAAGCTCCTGCATTTGGACGATGTGCTCCATGAACGGGTCGTAGGCCAGGATGATGGGGTGGAACGGGTATGCGACGCCATTCTCCGCAGCCGTGCGGGCATTCAGAATCCGGACAGACCCATCGGTTCCTTCCTGTTCATGGGCCCCACGGGGGTAGGCAAGACGGAGCTTTCCAAGGCGCTGGCCCAGGCCCTGTTTGACGATGAGAAAAACATGGTCCGTATAGATATGAGCGAGTATATGGAGCAATACTCCGTGTCCAGACTCATCGGCGCCCCTCCGGGCTATGTAGGGTATGATGAAGGCGGCCAGCTTACGGAAGCCGTGCGCCGCAAGCCCTATGCGGTAGTCCTCTTTGACGAGGTGGAGAAGGCCCATCCCGAGGTGCTCAATGTGCTCCTGCAGGTGCTGGACGACGGCCGTATTACCGACGGTCAGGGACGGACGGTGGACTTTAAGAACACCATCATCATCCTTACCAGCAATCTGGGCAGCGAACTGCTGCTGGAGGGCATGGATCGGGACGGAAAGATCACCAAGGAGACGGAGGACAAGCTCCACGCCCTGTTGAAGACCAGGTTCCGGCCGGAGTTCATCAACCGTCTGGACGAGATCGTTTTCTTCAAGCCTCTGACGGCAGACAATATGAGTAAAATCGTGGATCTGCTGCTGAAGGATCTGCAGAAGCGGCTCAAGGACAAGGAGCTGAACCTGCAGGTGACCCCTGCCGCCAAGGACTATATTATAAAGAACGGCTCCGATCCTCTCTTCGGCGCACGTCCTTTGAAGCGGTACATTCAGGGCAAGGTGGAAACGCTGCTGGCCAAGTACATCATTGCCAACAGTCCCCGGGACGGCTCCGTGCTGACGGTGGATATGGAAAACGGACAGCTTACCGTCTCTCAAAGGGAAATGACAGAGGCATAAGCGCAGTATATATGGAAAAGCAGGTGTGCAAAAGCACCTGCTTTTTTGTATGCACAGGATCCTTTGTGCAGGGAAGCGGTGCTTGGGGCGCGGGGAGACGACACCGGTTCGTATACGCAGCCCGGGGGCGCAGAGTTCCGGCGGCCCTGCCGCCGGAACTCTGCGGGGCAGCCGCCCCGCAGGCGTGCCGTCAGGCACGCAGTGCGCCCCCGCCTCTCGCTTCCCGGCAGCCATGAATCTCCACGGCCCAGCCCACGAAGCGCCGGTATATACATGGGCCCACGCCGCTCAGAACTCCCGTATCTCTGTAGGAAAGCAATGCAGTAATGAGATGCTTGGGTACGGAGAAAAGCGTTTGTGTGCCGCGCATGCTTTTTGCCCTGAATACGAAACCCGATGGGAAAGGGGCTTGCACAGGTACGAAGGCGGGGAGGCGCCTTTGCCCCGGCTGCCGCAGCATGAAGCAGAAGAGTCTGGGCGCAGGGCAGGCTCCTGTTTCATAAACGTATAAAAATGAGCAGTGACAGGTGCAAAAAGAACTCAATTATCCTTGTTTTTCTGCCGTATGCGCACATATTCACAAAAAAACTTTTGAAAAACGCAAAAAAGGGGCTTTACAAACGGAAAGAAAGGTGTATAATTAGTCACGCTTTAAGAATAAACATTCCAAAGGAGACAAACGAAAATGAAAAAAGGGATCGCCCTGCTGTTGGCTGTATGTATGATGTTGGTGCTGGGAGCTTGCACTTCCGAAAAGAAGAGCGGCGAAGCTGCTTCCCCTTATGGCCTGGTGGAAGAGGGCAAGCTGCTGGTGGCCATGAGCCCCGACTTCTCCCCCATGGAGTTTGTAGATACCAGCAAATCCGGTCAGGAACAGTATGTGGGCTTTGACGTAATGCTGGCTCAGTACCTTGCTCAGGAAATGGGGCTGGAGCTGGTCATCAAGCCCATGAGCTTTGAGGCCTGCCAGACCGCCGTGCAGATGAAATCCGTGGATATGGCTATTTCCGGCTTCTCTTACATGGAGGAGCGGGCAGAGAACTTCAGCCTTTCCGATTACTATTACGCCGGGGATAACGAGACCCAGCAGACCATTATCGTTTCTGTCGACAAGGCAGGTACCTTCTCTAAGGCCGAAGATTTCCAGGGCATGACCATCGGTGCCCAGGCCGCCTCCCTGCAGGAGAACCTGTGCAACAACCAGCTGAAGGATATTGCCCAGATCGATCTGTACAAGGCCATTGACGATGCCGTTCTGGCGCTCAAGACCGGTAAGATCGACGGCGTGGCCGTAGCGGAAGGAAACGGCAAAGCCATTATTGCCAACAATCCGGATCTGGCTATTTCCGGCTTCTATTTCCCCATTGACGAGGCTGCCGAAAACAACCTGATCCTGCTGCACAAAGAGGCCTCCGCCCTTACCGAAAAGGTCAACGAGATCCTGGCCCAGGCCAAGGACGCCGGGCTTTATGGGGAATGGTACGCCAAGGCCCAGGAACTGGCCGGCATCAGCACCGCCAGCGAAGTTACCTATGACGATCAGGGCAACAAGGCCGACTGAGACCATACGCCGTAAACATCCATGGACATAGCCACCATCTTTCAAAACGTACTGAAAATACTGGGCAAATACTGGGACGTATTCCTCATTGAAGGCCTTACCAACACCCTGTCCCTGTCGGCCATTACGGTATTCTTCGGCGCTATCTTCGGGGCCCTGCTGGCTCTGGGCAAGCTCTCCCGCTTTAAGGTGCTGCGGTTCTGCATCACCGCCTTTGTAGAGATCATCCGGGGCACCCCCATCCTGCTGCAGCTGTACTTCGGGTATTTCATTCTGCCCATGCTCTTCCCCGCCCTGGGGCTCAGCGATTATGCCAGCATTGCCGTGGCCCTGGTCATCAACAGCTCCGCCTATGTAAGCGAGGTGTTCCGCTCCGGCATACAGGCGGTGGATCGGGGCCAGAGCGAGGCCGCCCGGAGTTTGGGGCTCAACAAGGCCCAGACCATGATCCATGTGGTGCTGCCTCAGGCCGTGCGGAACATCCTTCCCGCCCTGGGCAACGAGTTTGTTACCATGATCAAGGAGACCAGCCTTGCTTCCACCTTCTTTATCGGGGATCTGATGACCTCCTACCTGAAGGTAAAAGGCGCTACCTTCCTGTCCTTTGAATGTCTGCTCATCGTAGGCGTGATCTATTTTGTGCTGACCTTCTCTTTGAGCAAACTCATCGGCCTGTATGAAAGGACCCTGAAGAAAAATGACTGATACCGCAAAGAAAATGCCCCTGCTGGAGACCCGGGGCCTGAAAAAGACCTTCGGTACCCTGGAGGTGCTCAAGGGTGTGGATATGCACATCCAAAAAGGAGAGGTGCTCTCCCTCATCGGCCCGTCAGGCAGCGGCAAAAGCACCCTGCTCCGGTGCCTGAACCGGCTGGAGGAACCCACCGGCGGCCAGATCTTTTTTGAAGGCGAGGATATCACCGCCAAGGGCATCGATATGGATAAGCACCGCCAGAAGATGGGCATGGTGTTTCAGCAGTTCAATGTGTTCCCGCACATGACGGTGGAAGAAAACATCACCATGGCCCCTGTGCTCCTGAAGAAAAAAACGAAGGAGCAGGCCCGGGAAAAGGCGCAGGCTCTGCTGGACCGGGTCGGTCTGCTGGATAAGAAGGATGAAAAGCCCGGCCGTCTTTCCGGCGGGCAGAAGCAGCGGCTGGCTATTGTGCGGGCTTTGGCTATGGAGCCCGACGTGATGCTTTTTGACGAGCCCACCAGTGCCCTGGATCCGGAGATGGTCAAAGAGGTGCTGGAGGTCATCAAAAGTCTGGTGGATTCCGGCATGACTACCATCATCGTCACCCACGAAATGGCCTTTGCCCGGGAGATCAGCCACCGGGTGCTGTTTATGGATCAGGGGATCATTCTGGAGCAGGGACCCCCGGAACAGATCTTTGGCCACCCGCAGCAGCCCCGCACCAGAGAATTTCTCAGCAAGGTGCTGTAAAAGACGCAGTTTCATATTCGGTTTGTCTATCCAGTCCTCTTCGGGGATCTTCCCGGGGAGGACTGTTTCATATAAAAAGCAGGAGTGAGAAGCCGTTGGAAAATGCTGCGCCGCAGAGCAGCCGGTCAAAGCGGAGAAAAAAGCATGGCAGGGTGTGCCGTAAAAGTGAAATTTTCAGGCGGAATGGAAAGGACCTCTTTTTCCTGCTAAAATAGAAACGCAGCACATCGGAATACAGGAGGGAGATTGTATGCGCTACCCATGGATAGATGAATATCTGCTGCAGAAGCCCGCCGTGGAGAAAGATCTGCAGGCGGAATGGAACTGGATCCGCTATAAGGTGGGAGGAAAGATGTTTGCCGCCATCTGTCTGGACGATGCTGACCGGCCCTACTACATCACCCTGAAGCTGGATCCGCAGGAAGGAGCCTTTTTGCGGGAACAGTATGAGGATATTCTTCCGGGCTATTACTGCAACAAGACCCATTGGAACTCCGTGCGGGCCGACGGGCAGGTGCCGGAGGCGCTGCTGCGCACCATGCTGGATGAAGCCTACGGACTGGTATGGGCCGGGCTGCCCAAAAAGAAGCAGCGGGAGCTGCTGGACGCCCGGGACTGATGCAAACGGAAGGGAATACGAAAGGAAAGGGGGGCTTCTGATATGCCGCAGCTGAATAAGGGCGGAAAGTTTGTTTTTGGAAGATCCCGGATCGGTGCAGACGGGCGGGTACAATTCCCCACTCAGGCGGTGGAGGAATACCGCATTGCCGGGGAAGGAAAGGTATATCTGTTCACCGGAAGCAAAGTAACCGGCGGGTTCTGTGTGACCCGGAAGGGACTGCTGCAGCCTTCCAAGCTGGGGCATATTCTGGAGGATATGCCTGCCCTGCGGGAGTATAGGGCGGCTCCGGGGGCTTTTGCCCCCTATAAGGGCCGGTTTTACTTCTGGGTGCCCGTTTCGCAGGAGGGGCAGATCCGGCTGAGCAAAGAGATGATGCAGTTTTTGGCTGTGGAGCCGGGGCGGGAACTGCTTGCCATCCGCAGCAGCGACATTGCCTTTACCATGGGCGCCAAAGGGCCTCTTTTGGAAAAGGCGGAAAGATATGAGGGGGAGATCCCCCTGTTCTGATCGACGGAGGGGGCTGTTTATTTCGGTTGGAAAATGTGCACCAGGGCATCTTCCGATACTCCTTTTGGCAGATGATGGTGCGAAACCCTAAGGCCGCCTATGCCTGCATCAATCAGGGATCAGGCGATTTGCAAGAAGACTTCATCCGATTTTCAGTAAAGCGGTTATAGCGCACAGAATGCAACGAGCAATACATTATATTAGTGATGTTGCACACAAATTTTTAATTCATCCTGAAGTATCCCGGATTTTGTATGGCATTCGGGATACTTTGTTTCTTCATCCACATGGTGAAATGGTGACATGATTGATGAGATAGTCACAGTATATCTCCATTTCTACAAGCAATAATTTCATGTAAATCTGGGGATAATTTAATTATCTCGTCATCGTCTCTATAGAATCTCGTCAAATTCATTGACTGATTTGACGATATTTATTATAATGATGACGAGATAGATTTTCTAAAGGAGTTGACGATATGCATTATCAGGAAAACGAAACAGTAGAATTGAAATCGATCGTTGTGGATGACATCAAAAAGGAAATCATTGCCTTTGCAAACAGTGATGGCGGTTCGCTGTATATCGGCATCCGAGATGATGGTGAAGTGGTCGGTTTGAATGACCCGGACGGTACCGCGCTGCAAGTCAGCAATATGGTCAGAGATTCTATCAAGCCGGATGTCACCATGTTTCTTCACTACAAGACCATTGAGGAAGCCGGAAAGAAAATCATAGAGATCAATGTTCAGCGCGGAACGGACCGCCCATATTATCTTGCTAAAAAGGGGATGCGTCCGGAGGGTGTCTATGTCCGGCAGGGATATTCTGCTGTTCCTGCCACCGATACCGCAATACGCCGCATGATCAAGGAAACGGACGGAGACCGCTTTGAAACAATGCGCTGTCTGGAGCAGGAACTTACATTTGAAGCCACTGAAAAAGAATTTCAATTCCGTAATGTGGAGTTTGGGCCGCAGCAAATGCGCACGCTGAAGCTCGTGGATAACGACGGCCTGTACAGCAATTTGGCATTGCTCCTATCTGACCAGAATCCATACACCATTAAGGTGGCTGTTTTCCAGGGAACCACGCAGATGATTTTTAAGGATCGACGGGAGTTTGGCGGTTCTTTGATGAAGCAGATGAATGAAGTTTATGAGTATATAGACTTCCGCAATCAGACCCGTGCCACCATTGAAAAGCTCTCACGCATTGATGTTCGGGATTACCCGGTGATTGCTGTCAGGGAGGCTCTGCTGAATCTTATTGTCCACCGCGACTATTCGTTCAGTGCCAGCGCTTTGATCAGTATTTATGATGACCGCATTGAACTTGTGTCCATTGGCGGCCTTATGCCCGGAATCGATCTGGAGGATGTACTGGCCGGACTTTCCGTGTGCAGAAATCAGAATCTTGCCAATGTATTTTATCGGCTGCATTTGATCGAGGCATACGGCACAGGGCTTACAAAAATCCTGGAGGCATACGAAGGCGCTTCGGAAAAACCTGTGATTTCCACCACAAAAAACAGCTTTAAGATCACACTGCCTAATGTGAATGCAAAATATGAGGTAAAGACTGTTCCAGCGTCAATCGAGAACATTCCGCCTGTGCCTGCTTCGAAAGCGGATAGAAATGAACAACGAATACTGATCTATGTCCGGGAACATGGTGCCATTACAAGGCCGGAGGCTGAGGAACTGCTTGGTATCAGTGCGTCCACGGCATCTCGGCTCATCAAGAAAATGGTTTGGTCTGGCCTGCTTGTACAGGACGGAAAGGCGAGAAACAGCAGATATATGTTTGCAGAATAACAGCAGGAGTATTTTTCATTCCTGTTTATAGCCAACAGACAGCTTTCAAAAAATGTGACGCAATACAACCTTATTGAATCGAACTGTTGCTTATAAAAGGGGAAGCATTTTCTGTATTGTGCCAGGTGTATTTGCGGTTTTAGAGACTCTGTAAAAGGGGCAGCCTTACTGCTTTGGCTTATATGGGGGGAAGCAACCATAATGTCAGTATGCATTGCCTGAGGCAACGGGCGCAGGGGTGTAGGCTGTTATTGTCATGACGAGAGATAAAGGGACAAGGCGGTTCACGGCGAGGGACAATGACGGGCAAAGGGCTTTGACCGTATACAGCAATAAATATCTGCTGCGGCTTCATTTTCCGTAATTGCAAAGTCTGACTCCGTGTTGTTTCAGTTTCTTTTTTATCTGTATATCCTTGAATCTTTGTATCATACAGGCGGCGTAGTAAAGCTGTCCGGCCCGCCTGATCGGCTTTGTGAGCGGCGTTCCGGCCGGGATCCGCTCATTTTCTTTTGATTTTCCACAAGCTCTTCCGGGTTTTCCCGCTTTTCAATGCACTGCAGGACTGCCGCGGTAATAAAGAAAAGCCGTCTCCACCGAACAGGTTCGGAAGGGAGGCGGCTTTTGCGGTATATACAGGGAAAGGATCAATCCTCGGCGGAGGGATCCGCTTTTTCCTCGGTTTCCGCTTCTGCGGCGGCGGCAGGAGCTTCCCCCAGCCCTACCCGCCTGAGGGGGTGGCGGAGATAATACAATATCATGGCGGTGCTGCACACAATCCAGCCCAGAGGGTAGCCAAAGGCTACGGACATGACCGTGTTGGAGATGAAGTTGGTCATGACATACAGATAGATCTGCCGGAAGAGCACATAGCTGCCCAGCATGATGACCATGGGAGCCCGGCTGTTTCCCGCCCCCCGCAAGGCTCCGGAGGTCACCTGATTGATGCACATGAACACATAGAAGGGAGTCAGCATCAGGAAGGAAGCCCCGTAGGCAATGACCTCGGCCTTGGGATTGAAGAAGCCTACCAGCGACGGGGCAAAGAGCATGGAGGGAGCGCCCAGCAGCAGGGCCAGACCCAGACTGATGCCCAGGGCCGCTTTCATGCCGGTGCGGGCCCGCTTTTCCTGCCCGGCGCCCAGATTCTGCCCTACAAAGGTGGTGGCGGCCAGCGCCATGGATTTGGTGGGCAGCACCAGCAGCTGATCGATCTTGTTATAGGCCGTCCAGCCGGACATGACATCCGCCCCGAAATGATTGATATAGGACTGTACAAACACGTTGGAGAAGGAGGTCACCGCCATCTGCAGGGCGGCCGGGAAGCCCACCCGGAGGATGCGCCCCAGAACGGCCTTATCTATGGCCAGCTTGCGGAAGCGGAAGCGGATGCAGGAATCCGTGCGCATAAGGGCGATGAGCACCAGAACGGCAGACACATACTGGGCAATGATGGTGGCCAGAGCCACGCCTTCCACGCCCATGCCCAGGCCGATGACAAAATACAGATCCAGCACCGTATTCATCAGGGCACAGGCCAGCAGCGCCAGGAAGGGGATCAGGGAATTGCCCACGGCCTGCAGGATACCGGAGCACACATTATACAGCATCAGGCCGGAGACCCCGGCAAAATAGATGGTCAGGTAGCTGACGGCCTCGGGCAGGACTTCTTCCGGGGTCTGCATAAAGACCAGCATGGTGGGGGTAAATGCGATCCCTATGCCGGTAAACAGCACGGCCAGGATCAGCGTCATGAGAATGGCGGTGTGAACGGTCTTTTGAACGCTTTCGGGCTTGCCTGCGCCGAAATACTGGGCCGTGATCACCCCGGCGCCGTTGCTCAGGCCCATGAAAAAGCCGATAAGGGTAAAGGTAATGGGTCCTGCGGAGCCCACGGCGGAGAAAGCCTCGTTGCTTGCATAATTCCCCACCACCCAGGTATCCACCATGTTGTACAGCTGCTGGAAGATGTTCCCTGCCAGCAGGGGCAGCATGAACCGGAGAAGATGCATAAAGATGCTGCCCCGGGTCATGTCTATTTCCGTGTGCCGTTTTCGAATGGCTGAAGTTTTTGTTTCCATGTGCATCCCTCTCTCTTCTGACAGTATACCATAAAATCCGCCTTTCGGGGAGAGGAAAAGCCACGGACGGTAGTCCATATGATATTTCGTTTACACAGGTCAGGATATACGGAACATCGTGCGGGCGAAGTACGCCGCTGCCGGGGGCTGCCCTGCTCTGGATCTATGGGCAGGGGTTGCCGGAGTTTCACAAAGGATTGAACCCTGCGCAAAAAGATGATAAAATACGGAAAAAGACAAAAAGTACGGAGGAACCCATGGCCTTATACACCCAGAAGGCGATTCTGCGGACTTTCCAGCAGATGATGGAGGAAATGCCCTTTGATAAGATCACCGTTTCTGCCCTGGTAAGGCGCTGTGAGATCAGCTCCAATACCTTTTACTATCACTATCAGGATATCTATGCCCTGCTGGAGGTCTGGCTCAAGGAACGCCTGGCCCCCTATTCCCAATATGACGACTGGAAGGAGGCCATCAAAGCCTTTTTGAAGGACTGCCGGGAAAAACGGGCCCTGATCTATCACCTGTATGACTGTCTTTCCAGAGACATTCTGGTTCACAGCGTGTTTACCATGAACGATGACGCTATCACCCGGAAGATCCGGGAGTATTCCGCCGGGGGTCGGGTCTCTGAAGAAACCATATGGGAGCTGACCTTCATGTGCCGGTATGTGGTGCTGGGCTTTTTTACCCAGTTCCTGTGGAACCGGATGGAAGGGGACGTGGACCGGCTGGTGGACAGGATCGCCGGGCACCTGGAGGATCTGGTTCGGCTGACCCTGCAAAAGGAGGGCGCTCTCCGCGGCTGAGCGATTCGGGCAAAAAAACATTTTTTCGCAAAATCACATAGAATACAGGGGTTCCTCAAAATCGAGGAACCCCTTTCCTTTCCCACTGGCGGGAACTGCGGGAAAAAGCTATTCTGATTTTATATAGATACGGAAAGGAACAGAATACCGGCGGCGGGGGATATCCTCCTTTCTTCCCGTCCCGGTTTTGTTCCCTTTCAGACAGGAGCAGCCATGAAGGCGTATTGCGTTTTATTTAACCCGCTGGCAGGCGGCGGACAGGGGGAAATTCAGGCCCGGGCTCTTTCCAAAAAGATGCCGGAAGATGCCCTGCGTTTTGTGGATATCACCGCCGTTAAGGAGTATGCCGCCCTGTTTGCTTCTCTGGGGCCGGAGGAAGGGCTGATCCTCTGTGGGGGCGACGGCACTTTGAACCGCTTTATCAACGATACTGCCGGGCTGAAGCGGCCGGAGGCGCTGTTCTATTATGCCTGCGGTTCCGGCAATGATTTTTTGCGGGATGCCGAAAAAGATCCCTCCCAGGGTTCCTTTTTGCTGACCCCTTATCTTCGCAGCCTGCCCCAGGTGCAGGTAAAGGGCGCCGCCCATTTCTTTATCAACGGCATAGGCTATGGCATCGACGGCTACTGCTGCGAAAAGGGAGACGAGCTGCACAAAAAAAGCACCAGACCCGTCAACTATACCGCCATTGCCATTAAGGGACTTTTGTTCCACTATCACCCTACGGGAGCCCGGGTAACGGTGGACGGGAACACCCTCTGCTTTGACCATGTGTGGCTGGCTCCGGTCATGCTGGGCCGTTGCTACGGCGGCGGTATGCGCCCCACCCCCCAACAGGATCGCTTTGCTCTGGAAAAGACCCTGTCTCTGATGGTGTATCACTGCCCGGGCAAGCTCCGGGCACTGGCCGCCTTCCCTTCCATCTTCAAGGGGGAGCATGTAAAATACCGGAACATGGTGCAGATCCTTACGGGCCGCCATATCCGGGTGGAGTTTGATCGTCCCACTCCCCTGCAGATCGACGGGGAGACCATTTTGGATGTAACGGAGTACGAAGCCTTTTTCCCTCCGGCAGAAAGTCTGTAAAGGGGGGGCCGGTATGGAGCGGCGGGATACACATGCTTCGGAACTGACGGTGCGCATCCGCACGGGCGCCCTGCTCACACTGATACTGGTGGGGGCTTTTCAGGCCCGGCAGGTGCCCGGGATACTGGAAGGGCTCAGCACGCTGTTGGGTCTTTTGGGCTGCTTTGAGCTGCTCCGGGCCATGGGGCTGCTGCAGGGCCGGTGGGGCCGGCTGGTATATGCCGGCACGGTCTTGTGCTGCCTGCTTTTTCCACTGTATATTCCCCGGCTCCCCATCCCGGTGCTGGCCGCTGCAGAGGGTGCTGCCGCAGCTGCGGGGCTCCTCTCCCTGCTGCTGAGCGGATGCGGACCCTTTCCCCGGCCTCCGTATATACGGGGGCTCCTGGGGGGCGCTGCCATCGGGGCGTCCTTTGCCTGCCTGCCCCTGCTGGGAGACAGCCTGTTTACACTGGTGCTGCCCTTTGCCGCCTGTGTGCTTACGGATGCGGCCGCCTATTTCGGCGGAAAAGCCCTGGGCAAAAAGCAGCTGGCTCCTCTTATCAGCCCCCATAAGACCGTGGCAGGCAGCCTTTGCGGCACTCTGGCGGCTACGGTGCTCCTGTGGCTGGTAGGCTTTCTGCTGCAGGCCTGGCTCCACCGGCCGGTATATGTGAGCAGGCTGTCGCTTTACGGCTATACGGCTTCTCTGCTGGGGCAGCTGGGGGATCTGGTTTTTTCTCAGGTCAAGCGCCGGGCGGGGATCAAGGACTACAGCCGCCTGCTTCCCGGCCATGGGGGGCTGCTGGACCGGTTCGACAGCGCTCTGTTCGTGCTCCCCTATACGGTGGTATTTCTTTGGTATCTGCCGCTGCTGTAAAACATATACGGCTTCAAATGCCCTTCGTCCGGGAAAGCAGGCCGGGGGTATTTTTTGCTTCTCGCCGGTATCCCTGCTCGGGTAAAGGGCGCGGCTGTTTTTGGATATGGGTTTTGCCTTTCTCATGTGCCGGGGGTTGGGACGCGGCGAAGCGGGGTTTATCCGGTTCGGGGGCCGGGGCGCTGCCTTTGGCGGAGCCAAAGACAGCGCCCCCCTCCCGATTACGGCGCAACCCCCGTTCCCACACAAAAAAGCGCCTTTCGGATGAGGCGCTTTTTTGATGAAGCTTCGATCAGTACTTTTCTTTTTTGCGCTGCTCTCTGCTGCGGTTTTTGCAGACGGGCGATGTCTGTCAGCCTACGTTCTTGTAGTTGTCCTCGTGGAACACAGCGGCGCTGCGGGCTTCCTCCAGCCAGCTGCTCTGCACGGCGCTCCACTCGCTGTCCTTCTTGCTTTCCAGAGCGGCAGCTTCGGCGGCTTCCTGGAATTGCTCATAGGTACGGTCCCCGGCTACCACGTCGTCTCCCCGCTTGAGGATATAAAACACGCTGCTTACTTCCATCAGGTCAGAAACTTCCCCGGCCTTCATGGTCAGCACCTTGTTCCAGATCTCTTCGTCAAAGTTGCTGTCCTTCTCCAGAGTGTACAGCAGATCTCCAAAGGCCATCTGGGCATCGGTGGGGGCGGAAGAGGCGTAGTCCTTCATGACCAGGCCAAAGTCCTTGCCGCTTTCGATCTCCTGCAGGGCGGCGCTGCCCTTCTCCTGCAGGCTCTTGAGCAGCTCCCGGTTGGCGGTGCTCAGGGCCGCATATTCGGCCTGGATCTCCTGTTGGCGGACGGTATTTTCCCCCTTGAGGACGATGGCGCCGTATTCGGCTTCCAGTGCGGTCATTTTGGTGAGGTTTTCGTTATAAACAGCCTGATCCGCTTCCGAAAGGGCAAGGCGGATCACCTGCACCCGGGTAAAGCCCTCCGGTACGCTGAGACCGGGCACCTGAGACTCGCCGGATTCATAGGCCTGCTGGGTGGTGCGGTAGCTGAGGGGATCGCTGGCTACGGCGGTCTGCTGATCGGTCAGCTCCTGTGCGAACCAGGACTGGGCATCCCCTTCCTCCAGCTTTACGGTGGAAAGGAAGTATTCCTCTACCTTTTCGCTGAGCCGGTTCTTTTCCATCTCCGGCCGGTAAATGGTGGAAAGGTATTCTTCAAAGGTGCAGTTGTAATAGGATGCCAATTCGCTTTCCAGCGTTTCCGTGGCGCTCTTGTCTACTTCTTCCTCCGTGGCGCTCTCCCCCAACTGCTGGCGGGCGTACTCCTTATATTCCTGCAGAATCTCTGCCCGGTGGGCTTCCACCTGCTCGTCGATCTGGTCGTCATCGGCGGCGTCCAGAGACAGCCCCAGCTCCTTGGCCTTCCAGGGCAGCACCATATCGGAAAGGGCCTGCTCCACGACCATATCCCGGTACTGCTTGATCTCGGATTCCTCCGTGGGAGCCTCCATGCCGTAATAGGACATGTAAGAGACGAAGTATTCATACGCATCCTGGATATCCCCTACGGTGGTCACCTGATCCCCCAGCTCAATGGCGGGCAGATCGGCAGAGATATCCTTCTGGGCTTCATCGGCAGGGGCGCCGGTAGCTTCTGCAGAGGGAGAAGCTTCTTCTTCTTCCTTATCGTTCTGCTGATCGCAGGCGGCCAGGCCAAACAGCATCCCAAGGGCCAGCCCCAGGGCCAACAGGCGTTTGTACATCTTCATGGTATTGTTTCCTTTCTTTCGCGCTCCGGCCTTTTGCCCGAAATCGCATTGCATTGATTATACCCTATCCTCCGGCCCCTTGCAACGGACCAAACCGGTCAAAAATTGTGGCATTTTCTTGACGAATTCCGCTGCGGTCCAATCTTTGATGCGGATCTGCACCTGGGGCGTTTCTCCGGAGACGAGCCGGGCCCCCTGTATGCCTCCCAGCCAGAGCAGCAGCCGCCCCCCGTCGGGGGAAGCGGAGGGGTCGAATTTCAGCTGGGCCAGGCCGCTTTGGATCCGCACGGCGCAAAGTCCAGCCCGAGCCCCCAGCGCCTTGATGAGGGAAAGACGCATAAGGGTCTCCACGCTTTCGGGCAAAGTGCCGAAGCGGTCGGTAAACTCCTCATACAGCTCCCCGTACTCCTCTTCTCCGGTGATCTCGGCAATGCGCTTGTACATGCCCATGCGCAGCAGCTCGTTGCCCACAAAGCTTTTGGGCACAAAGGCGTCCACAGGGGCGTCTACGGTGCACTCTATATCCGGAGCGGGGGCGTTGCCCCGGGCTTCCTCTACGGCGGAGCGGATGAGCTTGCAGTAATACTCATAGCCGATATCCGTAATATGGCCATGCTGCTCTGCCCCCAGCAGGCTCCCGGCACCCCGGATCTCCAGATCCCGCATGGCTAACCGGAACCCCGCTCCAAACTGGGTGAATTCCCGTATGGCCAGCAGGCGCTTCTGGGCGGTTTCGGAAACGGCCTGCCCGGCGTTTACCGTAAAGTAGGCATAGGCCAGCCGGGAGGAGCGGCCCACCCGGCCCCGAAGCTGATACAGCTGGGCCAGCCCCAGCTTGTCCGCTTCCAGCACGATAAGGGTGTTGCAGTTGGGCACATCCACGCCGCTTTCCACAATGGTGCTGCAAAGGAGCAGATCATACTCCCGGTTGATAAAGGCGATCATGGTCTTTTCCAGCAGCTGCTCATGCATCTGGCCGTGGGCCATGGCCATGGAGCATTCCGGCACCAGTTCTCTGAGCCGGGAAAGGGTGTTTTCCATCCCCATGACCCGGTTGCTGATGACAAACACCTGCCCGCCCCGGCTCAGTTCCCGACGGATGGCCGAGGCGATGAGAGCCGGGCTGAACTCCATTACATATGTTTCCACGGGGAAACGGTTTTCCGGGGGCGTTTCTATGGTGGAAACATCCCGTATGCCCGTCATGGCCATGTTCAGCGTCCGGGGGATGGGGGTGGCGGTCATGGTCAGCACGTCCACCTGCGAGCGCAGGGCCTTGAGCTGCTCCTTGTGGTTCACGCCGAAACGATGCTCCTCATCGATGATCAGCAGCCCCAGATCCTTGAACTTCACATCCTTGGCCAGCAGGGCGTGGGTGCCCACCACCATGTCTATTTCCCCTTTGGCCAGGCGGCGCTTGACCTCCTCCCGTTCCTTGGGGGTCTGGAAGCGGCTCAGGCACCCCAGATGCACGGGGAATTCCTCAAACCGGCCGGAGAGTGTGGCAAAATGCTGCTGGGCCAGAATGGTGGTGGGCACCAGAAAGGCCACCTGCTTCCCGTCCTGCACGGCCTTAAAGGCTGCCCGCAGGGCCACCTCTGTTTTGCCGTAGCCCACATCCCCGCACAAAAGCCGGTCCATGGGCCGGGGGCTTTCCATATCCTTCTTGATCTCGGCGATGCACTGGAGCTGATCCGGGGTCTCCTCATAAGGAAAGGCGCTTTCCAGCTTTTTCTGCCAGGGGGTATCCGGGCTGAAGGCGAAGCCCCTGACGCTGGTGCGCTTTGCATACAGCTCCGCCAGATCAAAGGCCAGCTTTTTGGCGGCGGTCCGGGCCTTGCTTACCTTTTGCTGCCACTCTCCCCCGCCCAGTTTGGAAAGATTGGGGGTGCCTTCTTCCCCGGCGCCCATGTATTTCTGGATCCTGTCCAGCTGATCCGTGGGGATATAGAGCTTGTCGCCGCCCTTGTAGACCAACAGCAGGTAATCCCGGGTGCTGTTCTGCACCGTCAGCTGTTCCACGCCCACGAACCGGCCGATACCGTGGGCTTCGTGGACCACATAATCCCCCACGGTCAGATCGGAAAACTTCAGCCCGCTCTTTTTCTGCTTCCGGTGGGTCTGCTGCTTGCCGAACAGCTCCTCCTGAGAAAGGACGGTGAGCCGGCTCCCAGGCAGGCGGAAGCCCCGGGGCAGAGTGGTTTTGAGCACCAGCAGCGTCCCCTGAGCGGGCACGTTGGAAAGGGTGCTTTCCATCCGGCAGCTGAGCCCTTCCTCCTCCAGCTCCCGGAAAAGAAAGGCGGCGCCCTCCCCGGCAAACAGCAGCCGGGTCTCCCCCTTGTTCTGGCCCTGCTTCAGCTCCCGCTTCAGTTCCCCCATGTCCCCCAGATAGGCGGGGGCATTCTCCCCCTCAAACTTCAGGGAGAAGGGGTGCTGAAACAGGGGGCTGGTGCGGAACAGGCTGTAAAACACAGCGGTGCGGGGGGTGGAAAGGCGCTTTTCCAGCTCGCCCGGGGGCAAAAGCAGCTCCTTCTGGCAGGGATGGCCCTCCCCCCGTTCCAGCAGTCCCGCTACGGATTCCATGCAGCTCAAAGAGAAGGCCTTGCCTTCGTCTGCAATGCGGCCCGGCTCCGTTAAAAAGAGCAGGGCGTCTTTGGGCAGATAGTCAAACAGGCAGCAGGCCTCTTTATACAGCAGGGGCAAAAGTACATCGGCTCCCAAACAGGGCCGGCCCTGCTCCCAGCTTTCCCGCTGGGATTCAAAACCGGCGGCTTCCCCCAACGCCTTCAGGGCTTTTTTCATTAAAGCCGGGGTCTGGGGCGTTTCAAAGGCCGGGGGCAGAAGGATGGAATCCGTCTGCTCCATGGAGCGCTGGGTGCTCTCGTCAAAGATCCGCAGCTGGTCTATTTCGTCTCCGTAAAATTCTATCCGGCAGGGGTGTTCCCGCTGGGGCGGGAATACATCCAGAATATCTCCCCGCAGGGCGCATTGACCCGGCCCCTCCAGCATATCCACCCGTTCGTAGCCGCTGTCCACCAGGAATTTGAGCAGCGTGCGGGGAGGGATCTCCTCCCCGCGGCGCAGGCTTCGCAGACAGGAGAAAAAGGCCTCCGGGGGCGCCAGCCGCTCCATCAGGGCTCCGGCATGGGTGATGATCAGGCTGGGCATCCCCAAACACAGCCGGGACAGAACGCTCAGCCGCATGCTCCGCCGCTGGGCGCTGGCGGCCTGCACATGCACCAGGGGCATTTCCCGGCACAAAAACAGCTGTACATCCTCCCGGTAGGTCTTTTCCTGCCGGTAAAGCTCCAGTGCGGCGGCTTCCGTATCCGTAACGATCAGACCGGTTTTTCCCCGGCTCATACTTCCCCACAGGGGCAGGCGGCACCCTTCCGGGCAGGAGAATACCGCCGCCGGGCCGCGGCCCTCCTTCAGGGCGGTATCCAGACTCTTCCAGGCGGGGTCCTTTTCCAGCAGTGCAAATAAGGCGTCCATCATATGGGTTTCAGCGGCTTTCCAGCCTGTTGCAGGCTTCATGTTTTTTGTTAAAGAGCATCTGGGCCCGATCCGTATGTCCGGAAACGATGAGCTCCGCCGCCTCGGCAGCGTGGGCATAGGCTTCCTCCAGCAGGGCCATCTCTCCTTTGCCGGGGCGCTTGAGCACAAAATCACGCAGCAGCAGGCTTTGGTCCTGCCCGCAGCCGATGCGTATGCGCACAAAGTTATCGCTGCCCAGGCAGGAAAGGATGCTCCGCAGACCGTTATGGGTGCCCGCAGAGCCCTTGCTCCGTATGCGCAGGCTCCCCAGGGGCAGCTCCACATCGTCTACCAGCACGATAAGCTTTTCCGGGGGAAGCTTGTAAAAGCCCATGACCTCCCGCAGACAGCTGCCGCTGAGATTCATATAGGTCTGGGGCTTGATGAGCAGCACTTTTTCCCCCTCAAAAAGGCCTTCCCCCACCAGTCCCTGAAAAGCTCTGGTGTGGATCCGGATCCCCCAGCGGCGGGCCAGAGCGTCCAGCGCCATAAAGCCGATGTTGTGGCGGGTCCTGCTGTAGCTGAGTCCGGGGTTTCCCAGACCGGCGATGATATACATGAGCGTTCCTCCTATGATATGCAAACAAATAAGTATACCACGTTTTTGCCCGGATTCAAAGACCGGGCTTTGGGGAAAGAGAATACGCAAAGCCGAAAGAATATATGCAGAGGGGCGGCGCTGCCGCCAGCCGGAAGCACAGCGCCGATCCTGCAAAGACGGCGGTGCGGGAGAATTTCCGGCGCAGAGGAAAACGAAGGTTTCCATGGAGAAAGAGACGGAAGGAAAAAGCTTTTTTTCCCTGAAAAACTTTACAAACCGCATTGACGAAAGGAACTTTCCCGGCTATACTGGCTAAGCTATGGAAACGAAAATTGCCGCCAGCCGGGACTTGACCCAGGGGCCCATCTGGAAAAAACTGATTCTGTTCTTTTTGCCCATCGCTGCCAGCACCTGGTTTCAGCAGCTGTATAATGCGGTGGATGCCATTATTGTGGGCCGGTTCGTGGGTACGGAAGCTCTGGCCGCTGTAGGAGGCAGCGCCGCCACTCTCACCAATCTGGTCATAGGCTTCTTTACCGCCCTGACCGGCGGGGCCAGCGTGGTCATTGCCCAGCTGTACGGAGGGAAAAAGGAGGAACAGCTGCGCCGGGCCACGGGTACGGCCGTGCTGCTGTGCTTCCTGATCGGTCTGGTGCTGACGGGGATCTGCCTGATCTTTGTGCCCACCTTCCTGGTATGGCTCAAGACCCCCGCGGATACTTTGGCCGACGCTACCGACTATCTGCGGATCTATTTCTCCTGCTCGTCTGTGGTATTGGTGCTGAACATAGAATCCGGCATACTCCGGGCCGTAGGGGATTCCCGCAGACCGTTTCTGTTTATGTTTGCCGCCTGCATTCTGAACATTGTGCTGGACTATGTGTTCGTAGTCTATCTCCATTGGAATGTAAAGGGCGTGGCCTATGCCACGGTACTTTCGCAGGTGCTGAATTTCCTGCTGCTGACGGCGAGCCTGCTGCGCACCCGGGAGGCCTATGGTCTGCGGTGGAAGGAGCTGCGGCTGGACGGAGGGCTGATCCGGCGGATGATGCGCATCGGTGTGCCTGCCAGCCTGGAAGCCAGCATGTACAATGTATCCAATATGGTCCTGCAGGTGGCCGTAAACAGCCTGAGCACGGTGGTGGTGGCTTCCTGGAGTCTTTCCACCAAGATAGACGGGTTCTACTGGGCCACATCCAATGCGGCGGGCATGGCCGTGATAAACTTTGTGGGGCAGAACTTCGGTGCCGGGAAGATGGATCGGGTCCACCGCTGCGCCAAGGTGGGCTTCCGGATTTTCCTGCCCATTACCATTGTGCTGAGCACCATCATTCTGCTGGTGGCCCCCCATGTGCTGCCCACCTTCTCCAAGGACCCGGCAGTGGTGGAGACCACTTATAAACTCCTTCTGTACTTTGTACCCTTCTACTTTTTGTGGACAGCGGTGGAGATATTCTCCGGTACCCTCAAGGGCTGCGGGGTGGTAAAGCCCCCGGTGCTCATTACGGGCCTGGGCATCTGCGCCTTCCGGGTGATCTGGAAATATACGGCTTTTGCCATGCATCCCACGCTGCTGGTGCTGAGCATATGCTACGCCATCTCCTGGGCCATCACTTCTGCTGCCATGTTCCTGTATTACAAGAAGGGGAACTGGCAGAAGCAAGCCCTGGAAGGGGCCTCTCTGTAAACGAAAAACCGGTAAGCGCTCCTTCGGGAGCGCTTTTTTTGCTTTTATACTGCCGGTTCGCAGACGGCTGTCCCTGCCTTTTGGGACGTGCCCGGTCGAAAAAATCGCCGGCTCCGATAGAGGGGATGCACGGCCGGTCCCCGGCCCGCAGGGTGCCCCTGCCTTTGGCCCTTCCGGGCCAAAGGTGCATCCCCGCCGCTTTCCCGCGGACTTCGTTTCGGCCGGGCAGCGTATACGGGGACAGAAAGCGAGCGGGGTTGCTCCCTTACGTCTCCTCTGCCCTTCTGCTTTGCGGCAATGAAAAAGCAGCCTTCTTTTCGGAAAGCTGCTTCGTATATGAGTGTCAGGAACCGGCGGGGCCCGGTGTTCAGGCTTCCTCGGGCTCCGGCCGGGGCTTCAGGTGCAGCAGGGCTTCTTCGATCTGGTGCTCCCGTACCTTTTTCACCTCAATGTGCATAAGGGGCAGCTCCAGCGAGATGTTCGCATCGTCATCTCCGGGCACGGTGCCCAGGGCGTCAAAGACCAGCCCCGTCAGGGTATCATATTCCCCGTCCTCCAGTTCCAGCCCTATAGCGGCTTCAATATCCCGCAGCTCGGCGTTGCCGGTGACCCGCCAGGTGGTTTCATCCAGCTGCTCTATGCGGGGTTCCGGGTCGTCTGCGGGGGCCGTTTCGCTGTGCAGATCCCCTACCAGCTCTTCCAGCAAGTCGTTCAGGGTCAGGATCCCCACCATGCCGCCGTATTCATCCAGCACCACCGCCATGGACTGCCGTTTTTGCCGCATGTTGCGGAAAAGCACATCAGCCTTCACCGTTTCCGGCACAAAATAGGGCTCCCGCAGGGCATGGGCCATAACGTTCTGGCGGCTTTTATCCTCCAGGCGGAAATAGTCCTTGGCATTCAGGATACCAACCACATCGTCCGCCGTCTCGTTGCAGATAGGGTACAGGGTGTGGCGGGTGGAGTGGATGGTCTGGGCCCACTGTGCATCGCTGTCTTCCAGGAACAGCAGATCCACGTCCGTCCGGTGGGTGGCGATCTCCCCGGCTGTCAGATCGTCAAATTCAAACACGTTCTGGATGAAAGTCTGCTCCTCCTTGTCGATGGTGCCCTTCTCTCCCCCGGCTTCCACCAGCATACGGATCTCCTCCTCGCTGGCCTCTTCTTCCTCCTCGTGGGGGTCAATGCCCAGCAGCCGCAGCACCCCGTTGGTGGATACGGAAAGGAGCCATACCACGGGCTTAAACAGTTTGGAGATGCCGCTCAGCAGCCCGGAGATGGCCAGAGCCACGGTTTCGGACTTTTTCATGGCGATGCGCTTGGGCACCAGTTCCCCGAAGATCAGGGTAAAATAAGACAGGATCAGTGTGATCAGAATAACGGCCAGGGTTTCCAGCGTCCCCCGGGAAATGCCTGTGACCCCCAGACCGATGAGCCAGTCTGCCAGCGGGCCGGAAAAACCGTCTGCGGCAAAGGCGCTGCCCAGAAAGCCCGACAGGGTGATGGCGATCTGAATGGTGGAAAGGAAGCGGGCCGGCTCCTCCGTCAGTTTCCGGAGCCGCCGGGCCTTTTTGCTGCCCTGCTCCGCCAGCTTTTCCAGCTTTGTTTCGCTGATGGAAAGCACGGCGATCTCCGCACTGGCAAAGATGCCGTTCAGGGCAATGAGTATCACCTGTACCAAAAGTAAAATACCTATAGAATCGCGCACGATAAACCTCTTTCTGTATCAATATAAATCTCGTTTGAAGGAAAAATGCAAACAAAAACGCAGGACCGGCCTGTGCTCTCCGTAAAGGAAGACAGACCTTTCCTGCTTATATTTCGGCGCGGCTATGGCGAATGCTTCGTTTGGGGGGTATTGCGCTGCTACTGTCAGCGTCCATGGGGACTTTCTCACCTCCTGTATACATATTGTCCAACAGTATACAGAAAAGGGGAGCCTTTGTCAATCCCTCGGGCAGCCGGGGCGCTTGTACAGAAAAAACGCTTTTGTCCGCAGCTCTGACCGTCAGGAAGGACTTGCCAACGGGGAAAAAGAGGCTGTCCCGGTTTTAGGAAAGGTACGATATTCTGTTAACAGAAGCGTGAATGTGCGGAATATCGGGAACAGGACTCCCGCTCCGGGCTGGGCTTACGCTGCCTGCCGCCAGGAGAATACCTCCCGTCTCCCACGCTGCTGCCAGTGTCCTTACGCGCCGCTGACGGGGGTCGCCCGGCCGCCGGGGGAGGGGCGCACTGCGTGCCTGGCGGCACGCCTGCGGGGCGGATGCTCCGCAGAGTTCCGGCGGTTCCGCCGGAACGTGCGCCCCGGGGTGCCGTATACGAACCTGACCTCCGGCTCCTCCATTCCGATAATATAAGATCAGGGGCAATATCTTTTGCCCGGCAGGGATGGTATACTTAAAAGCGGATGAATCATACTGTCCGCCAGTCAAGGGGACGTCTGGCCCGTTGATGACCGGGGTATCTTCAAATACACACTTGGAGGTCAGTATCTTGTCAACCAGCTATCCTTTGAACGTACCGGTTCCTCATCATTTCTCCTATGTGGTCCGCAACATTCCCGAAGTCACCGTAGAGCAGCGGGAGCGGGCCCTGAAAGCCACCCATTACAACGAGTTTGCTTTCCCCGCCGCCATGCTTACGGTGGATATGCTTTCCGATTCCGGCACCACTGCCATGACGGATAAGCAATGGGCCGCCATGATGCTGGGGGATGAAAGCTACGGCCGCAACACTGGCTATTATGTGCTGCTGGATGCCATGCGGGACTGCTTTGAGCGGGGAGATCGCCCCAAAAAGATCCTGGACCTGGTGCGTACGGACTGCCGGGACGTGGAAAAGATGATGGAGCAGGTATACCTGTGTGAATATGAAGGGGGCCTGTTCAACGGCGGCGCCGCCCAGTTGGAGCGGCCCAATGCCTTTTTGCTTCAGCAGGGCCGGGCGGCGGAATCCGTGCTCTTTGAGATCGTCAAGCAGATCATGGCCGAGCGGTATCCCGGCAAGGCCTTTACCATCCCCTCCAACGGGCACTTCGATACCACCGAGGGCAATATCAAGCAGATGGGCTCCATCCCCCGGAACCTGTTCCGCAAGGAGCTGCTTTTTGAGGTGCCGGAGGGCGGCGCCTACCCCGTCAATCCCTTTAAGGGGGATATGGATCTGGAGAAGCTTCAGGAGATGATCGATGCTTTGGGGCCGGAAAACATCCCCATGATCTATACCACCGTCACCAACAATACGGTTTGCGGCCAGGCCGTTTCCATGCACTCCATCCGGGAGACTGCCCGTATCGCCCACCGCTATGAGATCCCCTTCATGCTGGATGCGGCCCGCTGGGCGGAGAACTGCTACTTCATCAAGATGAATGAAGCGGGCTACCGGGATAAGTCCATCCCCGAGATCGCCCGGGAAATGTTCTCCTACTGTGATGGTTTCACCGCCTCTTTGAAGAAGGACGGCCACTCCAACATGGGCGGCATCCTGGCTTTCCGGGACAGAGGGTACTTCTGGAAGAAGTTCTCCGATTTTGCCCCGGACGGTACCCTTTTGCGGGACGTGGGCATCCGCATCAAGGTCAAACAGATCTCCTGCTACGGCAACGATTCCTACGGCGGCATGTCCGGCCACGATATCATGGCCCTGGCCGTGGGGCTGTATGAGTGCTGCGATTTTCATTATCTGGATGAGCGGGTAAAGCAGTGTGAATACCTGGCCCAGGGATTCTACAAAGCGGGAGTCAAGGGTGTGGTGCTGCCGGCAGGGGGCCACGGAGTCTATATCAACATGGATGCTTTCTTTGACGGCAAGCGGGGCCATGAGACCTTTGCCGGGGAGGGCTTCTCTCTGGAGCTTATCCGGCGTTATGGCATCCGGGTCAGCGAACTGGGGGATTACTCCATGGAGTATGATCTCAAGACCCCGGAGCAGCAGGCGGAGGTATGCAACGTGGTGCGTTTTGCGGTGAACCGGAGCATGTATTCCCGGGAGCATCTGGATTACGTTATTGCCGCCGTCAAGGCTCTGTATGAGGATCGGGAGAACATCCCCAACATGCGCATCGTTCAGGGACGTGATCTGCCCATGCGTCACTTCCACGCCTTCCTGGAGCCTTACCCAAACGAATAAGCAGAACCCGCTGCTGCACATGGAGCCGCCGTTCCCTGGGCATGTATCCCGGGGTGCGGCGGTCCTTTTTTCCCGGAGAGCGAGGGGCGGGGCGCACGGTTCCTGCGGCAAAGCCGCCGGAACGCTGCGGGGGGCGGTCGCCCCCGCAGGCGTGCCCGACGGGGCACGCCGTGCGCCCCGCCTTTCGTATACGGCGCAAGCATCGTCAGCGGCGGGCTGCATGCAGCTCCGGGGTCGAAAAGGGCAGACTGCAGGGCTGCCCGTATACCGCACAATGCAGTACAAATAAACAAAATATCGTTTACCGATATTCCGCTCAAACGCGGAAACATGCATAAAATGTCGTTTAATAGGGGACTTTTCGGGACGGGCGGCTCGAGTTACCCGTATTCCGTGCAGAATGGCATAAGTGAGCGGAAAAATGTTCATATCTTTCTGCATCTACCTGTTTTCCGATTTTATTTGGCTGTATATGCGAACCATCGCTTATTCCGGTGCTGGAGTACAGCGCTGCTTTGCCGTTCATTCGTATATGTACAGAAGAAATAACGGAATTTCGTTTACACTTTTTAGCAAGTACATATAAAAAGATCCCCCGGTCGACCGGGGGATCCGTTTTTCGCAGGAACAGCTTACTTACTCTTGACTTCGCCGGAGGCTTTGATGAACTTGGCCGCCATATAGCCTTTGGTTTTGGTGCCGGCTACCTTTACATAATAGAAGTCGCCTTCCTTATAGTAAATGTAGACCTTCTTGTCCTTATAATATTCGCCGATGGCCTTGGCGTCCGTAGAGGGCTTTTCACGGATGGCCAGTTTGCTGGCGGTAATGGTGCCCAGCACGGTATCCTCCGGCTGGTCGGAAAGATCTTCCTTGGTATCCCCGGCGCCGATGGCTTTGGTAACCTTTACGAACTTCTTGGCCACATAGCCATACTTTTTGGCGGAATTGACTTTAACGAAGTAGAAGTCTCCGTCCGTGGTATACAGGGTCAGTTCCGTGCCCCGCTTCATATTCTGGATAACGATGGGGGTCTTGGTGCTGGGCCCTTGACGCAGATTTACATCATTGCCGGAAAGCTCCCCGGCGCCGGCTTCCTTGACCATGGCGTTGGTGGGCTTTTTCAGGGCTTTGGGGTCTTCTTTCAGGCCCTCTGCCGTGGGAGAAGGAGAGGGTGTAACAGATGCGGGGGTAGCCGTGCCGGTGCCCAGGGTACCGGAAACATCCGGACTTGCACTGGCCGCGCCGCTGACGTTGGGCGTTATGATGGGCAGCAGCCCGCCGGAAGTGGAGCTGGGCAAAGGCGTGCTGGCGGGTTCCGCCGTGGGGGTAGCCGTAGCCGTGGGCGAGGGCAGATCCACCGCTCCTTCCTTACCGCTGCAGGCACCGAAGCAGTTGGTCACGGAAAGCAGGATGATCAGCGCTATAAGCAGGATCACCGCCGCCCCGATGGTAATATAGCCCTGAGGCGTGATCTTATATTTCTTCCTTGCCAAAAGGGTATCCTCCTAGTATTCAGATGATTTCTGATTCCATTATACTACCCCCGCCGCCACGATGCAAAGCCATTCTTGCGGAAGATTTGTATCTTTTTCATAAACTTCGCTTCATATCCATCGGAAAAAAGAAACATATCCTGCAAATATTTCCAAAACGTAAAAAAACAGGCAAAATGCAGTAGATTTTTGAAAATGTATGTGATACCATACAAAATAGAGAAAGCCGGATTACCGCAAAAGGTTTCATATATTAAAGGAGGAAAACATGAACATGCACAAGTCCACCATCCCCTTCCGGGATACGCCGGAACAGCAGGCAAAGCTGGAGGCTGCCATCCTGGAGCACAAGGATCAGCCCGGCGCATTGATGCCGGTCATGCAGCAGGCTCAGGAGATCTACGGTTACCTGCCCATCGAAGTGCAGGCTATGATCGCCGAAGGGCTGGGCTGCTCTCTGGAGCAGGTGTACGGCGTCTCCACATTTTATGCCTGGTTCAACCTGGAACCCAAGGGGCAGCACCTTATCCGGGTCTGTCTGGGTACCGCCTGCTATGTCAAGGGGGCGCAGGATGTGCTGGATGAACTGGCCCGCCAGTTGAACATAGAGCCCGGGCACACCACGGCCGATGGCCGTTTCACGCTGGAAGCCACCCGCTGCCTGGGCTGCTGCGGTCTGGCCCCGGTCATTACCATAGACGATCAGGTCTACGGCCGGCTGACCACCGCCGATATCAAGGGCATTCTGGAGCAGTATCAATAACCCTCCCCCCGCACCCCCGGCAAAAACACCCCCCTGAAGGACAAAGAGCGCAACCGTGTGCGCCCCGCCCGGGCATGGGCGAAAAAGGAGTGGCATGACGATCAGAGAAATGGCCCGGCTTACCATGGCCCGGGTCTGCGCCGGAGAGGAACTGCTGGAGGAGCAGGTGGATTCCGCCTTTTCCAGCGACATGATGAGCGATGTGCTGGCCTATGCCAAGGATCAGCCGGTGCTGCTGACGGGGCTGAACAACCCCCAGGCCGTGCGCACGGCCCTGATGCTGGATATGCGCTGCGTAATCTTTGTCCGGGGCAAGGACCCGGCGGAGGCGGTGGTGGATCTGGCCCGGCAAAGCGGCATTGCGTTGCTGGCAACACCCTTGACCATGTACGAGGCTGGCGGGCGGCTGTATGCCGCCGGGCTCCACAGATAAGTCCATGAGCGAACCGCTGCAGTTTCATTACGATGTGGCCGGAGGCGATTTTTCCTCTGCGGGGGAGGCCTCCGTCCAGGTAAAAAAGCTCCTTCGGAAGATGGGCTTCCCTCCGGAACTGATCCGGCGGATATCCATCGCTATGTATGAGGGAGAGATCAACATGGTCATCCACGCCAACGGCGGCGTTGCCGACGTGTATGTGGACGACGAACAGGTTCTTGTCCGTCTGGAGGATACGGGGCCGGGCATTGCCGACGTGGAGGCCGCCATGCAGGAGGGCTTTTCCACCGCCAAGGACAATGTGCGCACCTTGGGCTTCGGAGCGGGCATGGGCCTGCCCAACATGAAGCGCTATTCCGACGGGATGGATATCCATACCGTGGTAGGCCAGGGAACCAGCATCACGCTGCGCTTCCGCTGCTAAGGCCCGCAGGGCGCCGGGCGGCGGCAGGAGAAAAGGAGGCTTATGGGATTCAAACATTCCGTTCTTCTGGATGCAGACAAGTGCAAGGGCTGCACCCACTGCTTGCGGCGCTGCCCTACGGAGGCCATCCGGGTGCGGGAGGGCCGGGCCCTCATCGACGACACCAGCTGCATCGACTGCGGGGAGTGCATCCGGGTATGCCCCTACAAGGCCAAAAAGGCGGTGACGGACCGGCTTGGGGATCTGGACGGGAGCAAGCATCTGATTGCCCTGCCGGCCCCCAGCCTCTTTGGGCAGGTGCAGAACCTGGAGGACGGGGACTATGTGCTTCAGGGCCTGCTGGATATGGGCTTTGACGATGTGTTCGAGGTATCCAAGGCCGCCGAGCTTATCACCGAGCAGACCCGGCGGTTCATGAAGGATCCCCGGGCGGTGTATCCGCTGATCAGCTCCGCCTGCCCGGTCATCGTCCGGCTCATCGCCCTGCGCTTCCCCAGCCTCAGCCACCATGTGGTGCCGGTGATGCCCCCCATAGAGCTGGCGGGGCTTATGGCCCGGGAGGAGGCCCTTAAAAAGCATCCGCAGCTGCGGGACGAGGATATCCGCACGGTGTTTATCTCCCCCTGCCCGGCCAAAAACAGCTGGATCAAGAACCTGGAGGAGGGGCAGCCCCGGCAGTATGTGGACTATGTAATCTCCATGAGCGAGGTATACTTCCCCCTGATAGAGGCCATGGATCCCCACAAGATCCCCCAGCGCATCAGCGAAAGCGGCATGGTGGGCATGGGCTGGGCCGTTTCTGGAGGGGAGGGTTCCGCCCTGATGAACGACAGGTATCTGGCGGCGGACGGCATAGAAAACGTCATCCGGGTGCTGGACAGCATAGAGAACGGCAACATCAGCGGCGTAGATTTTATCGAGCTGCTGGCCTGCGCAGGGGGCTGCGTAGGCGGCGTGCTGACGGTGGAGGATCCCTACATCGCCAAGGGGCGGCTCCAGACCCTCCGCCGGTATATGCCCGTGACCAGGAACCACCTGCCCCCGGGGACGGGCCCCGTGCCGGAGGAGTGCCTGACGGTGCGGGCGGACGCCTTCAGGAGCGTATCGGCCCTGAACGAAAGCCGCCGGGAGTCCATCCGCATGATGATGGAGATAGAACGGATCCTTCAGGAGCTGCCCAGTCTGGACTGCGGCTCCTGCGGCGCCCCCACCTGCCGGGCCTTTGCCGAAGATGTGGTGCTGGGGCGGACGGATATAAACGAGTGCATCTTCCGTATGCGGGAGCGGCTGAAGCAGCTTATGGAGGAACACTCCCGGCCTGAGGAGCCAGGCGTATAGAAGCGGCCCAACGCAGAGGCAGGAGTGCCGCCCGGCCCGGAGAGCGAAGCCTTCCCGGCCCGGTGCAGGGCGTATGAGACAGCTCCGTCCCTGCCGGGCCTTTGCCCGGGATGCGACGCCGGGGCGGACGGATATACCCCCTGAGGGGGAGCGACGAAGGGAGGAGCATTCCCGGTCATGACGGTTTGCGAGCTGAAAGAAAAGCTGTCCCTTACCGTGTTCTGGGAGGGAGATGGAGACAGGGAGATCACCGGCGGCTACGCCGGGGATCTGCTGAGCTGGGTCATGGGCCGCTGCCGGGAGGGGGATTGCTGGATCACCATCATGTCCAACCGGAACGTGGCCGCCGTCGCCCAGCTGACGGACTGCGCCCTGGTGATACTCAGCGAAGGGGTTCGGCCGGATCCGGATGCGCTGGAGGCCTTCAAAACCCGGGGCATGAACCTGCTGGGCTCCCGGGCGGATACCTTTTCCCTGTGCAGGGCGGTGGGAGAGCTGCTGGCATGAGCCTGTTCAGGGCGGAGCTGCATATACATTCCTGCCTGTCCCCCTGTGCCGACGAGGATATGACCCCCTGCAACCTGGCGGGCATGGCCAGCCTGGAGGGGATAGGGATCGCCGCATTGACGGATCACAACACCGCCGCCAACTGCCCGGCCTTTTTTGAGGCCTGCCACCGGTACGGCATCACGCCCCTGGGGGGGATGGAGCTGACCACGGCGGAGGATATCCATCTGATCTGCCTGTTCCCCACTCTGGAGCAGACCGCCGCCTTTGACCGGGCGGTGCGCCGGGTGCGGATGCAGGCTCTCAACCGGCCCCATATCTTTGGCCGCCAGCTTTGGACGGGCCCCGGCGACCAGCTTTTGGGGGAGGATCCCTGGTTTTTGCCCGCCGCCACCGCCTGGACGCTGGAGGAGGGGGTGCGGCAGGCCCGGAAGCTGGGGGGCGTATGCTACCCGGCCCACATCGACCGGGAGGCCAACGGCCTGTTGGCCATACTGGGCGGCTTTCCCCAGACCCCGGAATTTTCCACCGTGGAACTGCGGGAGGGGAAGCACCGGCCCCTGGCCCGGGGGCGGCGCATGGTCACGGCCTCCGACGCTCACAGGCTGTGGGAGATAGGGGCAAGCGGGTTCTCCCTGTATCTGCCGGCCCATCCTGGAGAGCATACAAGGATCACCGGCGCCCTGCTGAAGTATCTGGAGGGGAAGGAATGAAGGAGCTTTCGCTGAATATCCTGGATATCGCCCAGAACTCCCTGGCCGCCGGAGCCGGGCATATCCGCATAGAGCTGGAGGAGACGGAAAAGACCCTGTCCATCGCCATCGGGGACGACGGCTGGGGCATGGACGAAGCCTTTTTGAAAACCGTGACGGATCCCTTTTCCACCAGCCGCACCACCAGGAAGGTGGGACTGGGGCTGCCCTTGTTTAAGATGGCGGCGGAGCAGACCGGGGGATGGCTGCATATCGCCTCCCGGACGCCGGAGCAGGCCCCGGAGGCTCACGGCACCCTGGTCACGACGCTGTTCCATAAGGAGCATATGGATTTTACCCCTCTGGGGGATATAGTTTCCACCCTGACGCTGCTGCTGCAGGGGACCCCGGAGGTGGATATACACTTTTCCCATACCCTGAACGGCGGGGAGGTTTCCCTGGATACCGGGCAGATGCGGGAGGTGCTGGGGCCGGATATCCCGCTGAACAGCCCGGAGGTACTCGGCTGGGTAAAGGAAAGCCTGCTGGAAGGGTATCGGGCCCTGGGGTACGTTTTCTGATATACATCAACCTATACATTTTGGAAAGGAGCATTACTATGAAATCTCTTCAGGAACTGGCGGAAATCCGTAACAGGATGAAGAATAAGGTCGCACTTCGGGAGGAAAGCGGCGAGATCCGCATCGTGGTGGGCATGGCCACCTGCGGGATTGCCGCCGGCGCCCGGCCGGTGCTCAACGCCCTTGTGGAGGAGGTGGAAAAGCAGCAGGCCGGCAACGCCACCGTGTATCAAACGGGCTGCATCGGCCTTTGCCGCTACGAGCCCATTGTGGAGGTCTTTGAGGGCGGCAAGGAAAGAGTCACCTATGTGTGCGTTACCCCGGATATGGCGGCGCGCATCGTAAAGGAGCATATCAAGGGCGGCCAGCCCGTTATGGAATACACCATCGGAGCGGTGGAAAAATAAGCGGAGGAAGTAAGGAATGATTCGTACTCAAGTCATGATTTGCGGCGGAACCGGCTGCACCTCATCCAACAGCCCCCTGATCGCCGAAGCCATGGAGCGGGAGATCCGGGAAAAGGGCCTTGAAAACGAAGTCAAGGTGGTCCGCACCGGCTGCTTCGGCTTGTGCGCCATGGGCCCCGTGGTCATCGTGTATCCCGACGGCACCTTCTACAGCCTGGTGAAGCTGGAGGACGTGCCCGAGATCGTAGAAGAGCATCTGCTCAAGGGCCGCCCGGTGGAGCGTCTGGTCCATAAGGACATTGTAGAGGGCAAGGCCGTAGAGGTGGAGAGCCTCCATGATATCGGCTTCTACAAGCCCCAGCTGCGGGTAGCCCTGCGGAACTGCGGCCTTATCGATCCGGAAAACATTGAAGAATACATCGCCATGGACGGCTACCGGGCACTGGGCAAGGTCCTTACGGAAATGACCCCCGAGCAGGTCATTGAAGAGATCACCGCTTCCGGCCTTCGGGGCAGGGGCGGCGCAGGCTTCCCTACGGGCAAAAAGTGGCTGTTTGCTTCCTTTAACAAGACCCCCCACAAGTATGTGGTGTGCAATGCAGACGAGGGAGACCCCGGCGCTTTCATGGATCGGTCCGTGCTGGAAGGGGATCCCCATGCGGTGCTGGAAGCCATGTGTATTGCGGGCTATGCCATCAATGCCCATCAGGGCTATATCTATGTGCGGGCGGAATACCCCATCGCCGTGCACCGGCTGCAGATCGCCATTAAGCAGGCCCGGGAGTTCGGCCTGCTGGGCGAGGATATCTTCGGCACGGGCTTCAGCTTTGATATCGATGTGCGTTTGGGCGCCGGCGCTTTTGTCTGCGGCGAGGAGACGGCGCTGCTCACCAGCATCGAGGGCAACCGGGGCGAGCCCAAGACCAAGCCTCCCTTCCCCGCCAACAAGGGGCTTTTCGGTCAGCCGACCATCATCAACAACGTAGAGACGCTGGCCAACATCCCCCAGATCATCCTCAAGGGCGCCGGCTGGTTCGCTTCCATGGGTACCGAGGATTCCAAGGGCACCAAGGTTTTTGCCCTGGGCGGCAAGATTGTCAACACCGGCCTGGTGGAAGTGCCTCTGGGCACCACCCTGCGGCAGATCATCTATGATATCGGCGGCGGTATTCCCGGCGGAAAGCAATTCAAGGCCGTGCAGACAGGCGGCCCCTCCGGCGGATGCATCCCGGCCCAGTATCTGGATGTGCCCATTGATTACGGCAATCTGCAGAAGATCGGCGCCATGATGGGCTCCGGCGGTATGATCGTTATGGACGAATCCACCTGTATGGTGGACGTGGCCCGGTTCTTCCTGGATTTCACCGTAGACGAAAGCTGCGGCAAGTGCACCGCCTGCCGTATCGGCACCCGGCGGCTGCTGGAAATGCTGGATAAGATCACCAGTGGCAACGGCACGCTGGAGGATCTGGACAAGATGGAGGAGCTGTGCCATTACATCCAGAAGAATTCCCTTTGCGCTTTGGGGCAGACGGCGCCTAACCCCGTCCTCTCCACGCTGAAATATTTCCGGGACGAATATGTGGCCCATGTGGTGGATAAGCGCTGCCCCGCCGGGGTATGCAAAAAGCTTATGCGCTACACCATAGAAGAAAGCAAGTGCAAGGGCTGCACCGCCTGCGCCCGCAAGTGCCCCGTAGGGGCCATCTCCGGCCGGGTACGGGAACCCCACTTCATCGACCCCGTCAAGTGCATCAAGTGCGGGGCCTGCATGGAGACCTGCCGCTTCGGCGCCATCGTGAAGAAGTAAGAGGAGGCTACAATGGAAGACATCAAGCGGATCACCATGAAGATCAACGGGATCGAAGTGACGGTTCCGGAGAACTATACCATCCTCCAGGCGGCGGAGCAGGCGGGCATCAGCATCCCCACCCTGTGCTATCTGAAGGATATCAACGCCATCGGCGCCTGCCGTATGTGCGTAGTGGAGCAAAAGGGCGCCCGTTCCAACCCCGTAGCCTGCCTGCAGCAGGTGGCTGAGGGCATGGAGGTGCAGACCAATACCCCCGCCCTGCGGGCTTCCCGCAAGACCACGCTGGAGTTGCTGCTTTCCAACCACCGGATGGACTGCCTGGGCTGTGTGCGTTCCACCAACTGCGAATTGCAGACTCTGGCCCGGGAATACGGCGCAGATCCGGATAAATACCGGCCTGCGGAACCCCTTCAGCCGGATATCGACGATTCCGCCATCCATCTTATCCGGGACAACAGCAAGTGCATTCTCTGCCGCCGCTGTGTGGCCGTGTGCAAAAACCAGTTTGTCCATGTGATCGGCGCCAATGAGCGGGGCTTTAAGACCCACATCGCCAGCGCCTTTGAAATGCCTTTGAGCGAGACCAGCTGCGTTAACTGCGGCCAGTGCATCCAGGTGTGCCCCACCGGCGCTCTGACCGAGCGGGACGATACGGAAAAGGTCTGGAAGGCTCTGGCCGATCCCAACCTCCATGTGGTCATCGCTCCCGCTCCCTCCATCCGGGTGCAGATCGGCGAATGTTTCGGTATGCCCATGGGCTCCAATGTGGAAGGCAAGCTCATTGCCGCCTGCCGCAGGCTGGGCTTTGACAAGGTATTTGATGTAGACAACGCTGCCGACGTGACCATCATGGAGGAAGGTACCGAACTGCTGGGCCGTATTCAGAACGGCGGCGCTCTGCCCATGATCACCTCCTGCAGCCCCGGCTGGATCAAGTTCTGCGAGCATTACTATCCGGAATTTATTCCCAACCTGTCTACCTGCAAGTCTCCCCAGCAGATGTACGGCGCGCTGGTAAAGTCTTATTATGCCGAGCATGCCGGCATCGATCCCAGGGATATCTTTGTGGTCTCCGTCATGCCCTGCACGGCCAAGAAGTTTGAATGCAAGCGGCCAGAGCTGGGCCATGACGGCATGGCGGACGTGGATGTTTCCCTGACTACCCGGGAGCTGGCCCAGATGATCCGCCAGGCAGGCATCCTCTTTGACCGCCTGCCTGATGAAAAGTGCGACGATATGCTGGGAGAGGCCTCCGGTGCGGGGCATATCTTCGGCGCTACCGGCGGTGTTATGGAAGCCGCCCTGCGCACGGTGTATGAAGTGGTCACCGGTAAGACTTTGGAGAAGGTGGAGTTTACCGCAGTTCGCGGGGTAGAGGCCATCAAGGAGGCCGAATACGATCTGAACGGCACCAAAGTGAAGGTGGCTGTTACCAGCGGACTGGATAATGCCAAAAAACTGCTGGATATGGTCAAATCCGGGGAGAAAGACTATACCTTTATCGAAGTCATGGCCTGCCCTGGCGGCTGCGTCAACGGCGGCGGTCAGCCCATCGTTCCCAGCATGATCCGCAACTTTGTGGACGTGCGCAAGGTGCGGGCGGAGGGCCTGTATAAGGAGGATGCCGGGATGCCCCTGCGCAAGTCCCATGAAAATCCCCAGGTGCAGCGCCTGTATAAGGAATATCTGGGCGAGCCAAACAGCCACAAGGCTCATGAGTTGCTCCATACCCACTATACCAGCCGGGGTCTGTATAATCGCTGATCCCGCAGACCCATGGGGCGTCCGTTTCAGGCGGAGCTGTCCGTAAAACGTAATATGCACAAAGAGAACCGGGAAGGAATGCGAATCGTTTCTTTCCGGTTCCTTTTTTGGTATGCTGTTTCGGAAAAGCATGGGGGAACGGCCGGTACAGGCGGAACGATCCGCATTTTGATATGCGCCATACCCCCTGATTGACTGTGGAACGGACAGGCGGGCGCAGCGGTTCGAAGCGGCCGGGAAGCGGGGGCGGGGGCGCACTGCGTGCCTGGCGGCACGCCTGCGGGTGCGTTCCGCCCCGCAGTGTTCCGGCGGCCTTGCCGCCGGAACGTGCGCCCCCCGGGAGTCGTATACGGGCCTGGTTTCGTATGGCGGCGTCCCCGGCTGCGGGGAGCTGCTTTCCGGCAGTTCATACCCCCCATCGATCGTATATGGACGCACTTAATAGGAAAATGAAATATGCAAGGGAGGGATCATTATGACGGAATGGGAAAGATTACAGAAGGAGCTGCCGTATAACGACTTTGATCCGGATCTGTTTCAGCGCAGAATAGCGGCAAAAAAGCTGTTCAGGGCCTATAACAGAACGGAGGATGAGGAAGTGGAGCTGCGCAGGCAGATCCTGGGGCAGCTGCTGAAAAAAGTTGGGGAAAACGTATGGATAGAACCGGATTTCAAGTGTGAATTCGGCAAAAACATTACCCTGGGAGACAACGTGTATATCAACTTCGGCTGCGTCATTCTGGACTGTGCGGAAGTGACTATCGGTGCGCATGCGCTGCTGGGGCCCAACATAGGGCTGTATCCGGTGAATCACGCAGCGGATGCGGAAGAAAGAATGCATGGCTGCTGCAGCGGCAAGCCCATCCGTATTGGGAGGAATGTATGGCTGGGCGGGGACGTTAAGGTGCTTGCAGGGGTGACCATCGGCGATAACGCCATTATAGGAGCCGGCAGCATCGTTACAAAAGATGTTCCGCCGGATGTGGTCGCAGCGGGAGTCCCCTGCCGGGTGATCCGTAAAATCACGGAAGCGGATAAGACCGACTACCTGTATCGTATGCAGATCAGATAGCTCCCGGCTCCGCAGTCATGTACAGAAAGCCCCGGGAGCCCCTTCCTTGCCTTTTGGCAGCGGCCATAGTATACTTGTTTTACGCCGTATTCCGGCATAACGGAAAGATTGGAGGCACCGTATGAAACCCATCGCTCTGGAAGATTTCTGTAACTTTACGTTTTTGGCCAATGTGACCTTTTCTCCTGAAGGAGGCAGCGCCTGCTTTGGAGTGACCCGGATCCAAAAGGAAAAGAACAGCTATGCTTCCTGCCTGTATGTATACCGGCAGGGAAAAACGGCCCAGCTCACCGCCGGGGGCAAGGAACTGCGGTTCCAGTATCTGGATGAGGATACCATCCTGTTCCAGGGAAACCGGGAGGAGGAGAAGGATAAGGAGGATATCTCCAGCCGCTTCTATAAGATCTCTCTGCTGGGGGGCGAGGCCTCTCTGGCCTTTACCCTGCCCATACCCGTGCAGCAGGTGTGGCCCCTGAAAAACGGAGATTATCTGGCCCTGGGCTCCGTGACCCCCGGCTTTGAAAAGCTGTATACCGGGGAGGAAAAGGTGCGCAAAGCCTTCCTCCAGGCCAAAAAAGAAGGAGAGGACTATGAGGTGGTGGAGACCGTGCCCTGGTGGTTCAACGGCTCCACTTTCATGCGCCGCAGCTACAGCACCCTGTATTATTACGATGCCAAAAAGAAAAAGCTCCGTCCTCTGACCGCCGAGGGCATGGACGTTTCCGATGTAGAGCTCAGCAGGGACGAAAGCACCGTATACTACAGCCTCCGGGAAAACACCGTCGGAAGGATGGATCTTTTCGGCGGGGAGCAGCTGTACGCCCTGACCCTGGCCACCGGGGAGGAGCGGCCCGTAGCCGTGAGCCGCAAGGGATTTTGCATCATCGGCTATGCGCTGGGGGAGAGCTTTATGCTCCTGCTGGCCAGGGATGAAAAGCACGGCCTGAATACCGACCCTGATTTTTACCGTCTGGACTACGCCACCGGGGAGATTTCCCTGCTGTGCCGGTATGGAGAAGCCATCGGCAGCTCCGTAGGCGCCGATATCCGCTACGGCGGCGGAAAGACATGGAAGATGGAGGGGGATACCTTCTACTTTATCTCCACCCGTTTTGACAGCGCCGGCCTTTACAAGCTGGAGGAGGGGAAGATCGCCCCGGTGGTGGATCGTCCCGGTTCCGTGGACTGCTTCGATATCCACGGGGATAAGCTGCTCATGGTGGCTCTCTTTGATATGAAGGGGCAGGAGCTGTATGACGGCCGGGGCCGGCGGCTCACCCGCTTTAACGAGGGCGTGCTTCGGGGCAAGTATGTGGCCCAACCGGAGGAGCTGCGCTTTATGAGCCAGGGCCACGAGATCCACGGCTTTGTACTCAAGCCCATGGACTATGTGCCCGGAAAGAAGTACCCGGTGATCCTGGATATCCACGGCGGCCCCAAGACGGTATACGGCCCCGTGTTCTACCACGAGATGCAGCACTGGGCGGGGCGGGGGTACTTTGTGATCTTCTGCAATCCCACCGGCTCCGACGGCCGGGGCGGCTTTATGGACATCCGGGGCAAGTATGGGACGGTGGATTATGAGGATATCATGACCTTCTGCGACGAGGCGCTGAAGGCCTATCCGGATATGGACGAAAAGAACTTCTTTGAGACCGGCGGCTCCTACGGCGGGTTCATGACCAACTGGATCATCGGCCATACGAACCGGTTCCGGGCCTGCGCCAGCCAGCGCTCCATTTCCAACTGGGTGAGCTTTTACGGGGTATCGGATATCGGCCCGGGATTTGCGGAGGATCAGAACGACACCACCCTGTGGCCCTCCGCCGAGAAGCTCTGGGCCCACAGCCCCCTGAAGTATGCCGATAAGGTGACCACTCCCACCCTGTTCATCCACTCCTTTGAGGATTATCGCTGCCCCATCGATCAGGGCTACCAGATGTATACGGCACTGGCCGTCCGGGGCGTGGAAAGCAAGATGGTGCTCTTCCGAGGCGAAAACCATGAGCTCTCCCGCAGCGGAAAGCCTCAGCACCGCATCCGCCGTCTGAAGGAGATCACCGACTGGTTCGAAAATCATCGGGAGAAATAAAACTGTTCTGCACCATAAATCGGGACGGTCACCCGGCAGGGAGGCCGTACCCGTTTTTTTATTTGCAAAGAACAAGCAGAGATGCCGAAAAACAAGAGGCACTCGGCGCCTGAGAAATTATTCCGCCGTGACCTCATAGGCCCGGTAGCGGTGGCTGAAGGTATAGCCCAGTTTTTCGCTCAGAGCCAGAGAGCCGGGGTTCTGAGCGTCCCAGCTTGGGTAGAGGCCGCTGCGCAGGCACAGGCGGATAAGCCGGGCCCCGCAGGCCATGGCCAGCCCGCGGCGGCGCAGATCCGGCCGGGTGTCGATTTCTATTTCTATGCCCTCCATGTACCGGCTGTAGGTGCCGGCCCCTGCGGCTAAAGAGCCGTCGGGCGCCAGAACGGCCACTCCCAGCCCCAGCCGGGAAAAGCTCTCCCAGTCGGGAAACTGGCCCACCAGATCCCGGCTCCAGAGGGCGGACCGACAGGCATGATACAGGCTTTCATCCATTTCCCGCAGAGTGAATCCGGCAGGCAGACTGTTCTCCGCCTGCAGCAGCACCCCCGGATCAAAGGCGTCCGGATCCTTTCTGGTAGCATACCGCCACACAGCTCGAGCCTGCCTGCCCCAGACCGTCTCTATGGCCTGGCTCCAGGCTTCGCTTTGGGGCGTCAAAATGCAGAAGGCGCGGCTGAAAAGGGGGTGGCGGACGGCTTCTTCACAGGGGGCCCCGGCCAGAAAGGCAAAATCCCCCAGTTCGGCCAAAGCCCACCGGGGGGCAAGGGAAGAGTCGGCATAGAGCTTGCCCATAACGCCCTGAAAGCAGGAATAGAGCATGGTTTCTTCCCATGGGCCGAAGAGGGGCATCAGCGGGCGGGGATCCCGGATCTCATATACCATGGCGGCACTCCTTTAAGCAAAAAGATGGTGCCGTAAGTATACACCGGGGCCGGAACCCATGCAAGGGCACTCCATGGTGGGAATGGGGGGCATGCTTTTTTATCGCCGGGGCCTGTTTTGTATTTTGTAGGAATAATATATAAGCAGCCGTGCCAGCTTCTCTCTTGCGAAGGGTTCAATTTGCTCTTATAATAGGGGAGGCCGGGCAAGCGAAATTGAACGGCAATACACATCTATGGGGAAAAACAATGGGCTTTTTTGATACCTTGATGCAGGTCAACAGCACCGTCAACACCATTGCATGGGTCTATATCCTGCTGGGCTGCGTGTTTGTGGGGGGCATTTTTCTGACCGTTCGCTGCCGTTTCCTGCAATTCCGCAAGTTCGGATACATCATGCGCAACACCCTGGGCAAGATGTTTAAAAAATCCGAAGCCGGGGCAGGGGCAGTAACGCCTTTTCAGGCCGTGACCACGGCTCTGGCGGCTACGGTAGGTACCGGCAATATTGTGGGTACCTGTCAGGCCATTGCCATGGGGGGCTACGGCGCCGTGTTCTGGATGTGGATGGCCGCCCTGCTGGGTATGATCGTCAAGTTTTCCGAGGTATCGCTGGCCGTGCGCTTCCGCCAGCGGGATGAAAAGGGCGACTGGGTAGGCGGCCCCATGTATTATATCCAAAACGGCATGGGAAAAAAGTGGCATTGGCTGGCAGTATGCTATGCGGCTCTGGGGGCTTTGGCTTCTTTTGGCGTGGGGAATCTCAGTCAGGCCAACTCCATCTCCGGTTCGGTGATCATTGCCGTGCAGGCGTTCCGCCCTGTGAGCCAGCAGGGGGTAGTGCTGCTGCAGTGGGGGATAGGCATATTGCTGGCGGCGCTTACGGCCTTGAGCCTTTTCGGGGGCATCAAGCGCATCGGCGCCGTAACGGAAAAGCTGGTGCCGCTTATGAGCCTTTTGTATCTGGCTTTTACCCTGACGGTGATCTTCGGCAACATCTCCCGGGTAGGGGAGTGCTTTGCCAAAATATTTGAGGCGGCCTTCGTGCCCAGGGCTGTGCTGGGCGGCGCAGCGGGCATCGCTCTGAAAGAGGCTGTGGTGTGGGGTCTGCGGCGCAGCGCCTTTTCCAACGAGGCGGGTTTGGGCTCGGCGGCCATCGCCCATGCGGCTTCCGATACCAAGAGCCCCGTGGAGCAGGGCTTTTACGGCATTTTCGAGGTGTTTCTTACCACCATTGTTATCTGCACGCTTACGGCGCTGACGGTCATCATCAGCAATGTGCCGGTGAACTTCGGCGTCAAGCCCGGGACGGAGCTGGTGACCAACGCTTTTGCCACGGTGTTCGGCATGAAGCTGGCCTCTTTGTTTGTGGCCGTGGCCATTGTGTTCTTTGCCTTTTCCACCATTCTGGGGTGGGCTTTGTACGGCGCCCGCTGTGCCCAGTTCCTTTTCGGCATGAAGGGCTTTAAGATCTATCAGGGCCTGTTCGTGGTGGTAGTGGTTCTGGGGGCGGTAGCTTCTCTGGACGTGGTATGGGAGCTGGCGGATACTTTTAACGGCCTTATGGCCATCCCCAACTTTATCGGCCTGTTTGCCCTGTCCGGTACCGTTGCAAAGATGGTGCAGGAGTATTTTCAAAAGGATAAGCTGGAGGTGCCCGCCTATAAGGCATCCAAAGGCCGGGCAAACTGATTTTTCAAAAACATATACACACAGCTGCGGTTCCCGGCGGGCCGCAGCTTTTTTTGTGCTTCTTTGCGGGCAAAGGCAGGCGCCGTGGGGAGAAAGGGCGGAACAATGCCTTTGGCGGCAGATGCCGGCGGGGCGGCCGTCCGTTTATGAAGGCCGATCGAAAAGAGGACGAGGGAGGCTGGGGCAGAACTTGCAGAGAGAGCATGCACCGCACAAAAGAAAAAGCCCCGTTCCGTGCTGCAGGCACAGAGAGAGGGGCTTTATGTATGAACAAAAGGAGATCAGCGGGTCTGTTCCGGGGTTTCCCGGGCAAACATCATCAAAAAGCTCACCAGCAGCAATCCGCAGCATACCCACAGGGCGCCTTCTCCCAGCCGGTTGGTCATGTAGCTCCCCAGCCCGGCGCCCACGGCAAATACGCCGATGACCGAAAAATAGGTCAGGGATTTGTGCAGAAAGGCTTTATCCCGGGTGTGCAGATAGGTACATAAAGCCTCTGTGCCGCTGCGCATGTTGCCGATGCACATGGTGCTGGCATAGGCGTGGCCCCGGATCTTATGGAAGGCCTGGAGCTGCAGGGCGCATACAAAGGATACCAGCCCGTTGGCCAGGGGATCCAGCCCGTGGGGCAGAAAGGGAACTGCCAGCAGAATCCCCATCTCCAGCAGCAGCACCGTTTGCCGCCAGTGAAGGCGGCGGCAGCCCTTCAGCCGGATGTGCATCCATTCCGAAGCAACAGTGCCCAGAATAAAAGCGGCCAGAGGGATCAGATATTTTACGGCCTCCCCCAATTGCCCTTCAAACAGGTGGGTGCTCATGAGCACAATGTTCCCCGTCTGGGCGTTGGCAAAGACCCGGCCCCGGTTGCAGTAGGTATAGGCATCCTGAAACCCGCCGGAAAGGATAAGAAAAAGGGCAGCCCGGAAACTATCCGAGACCTGCCCGTGAAAGCCGGTTTTCTGCGGCATAAAGCATTTTCTCCCTGACTGGATAGTAAGGAGAGTATACCACATTCCGGCCGCTTTTGCATCCCCCGGGGAGAAAAGGGGAAGATCTCCCCGGGTCATCTGCCGGCGGCACGAAAAGCGGGATCTCCCAGGAAGAAGAGGGCCAGTGTCCCCGGGCCCACATGGGAACCGGTAACGGGTTCATATACTACGGTCAGAATATCCCGGGGCGGGTGGCTGCGCTGCAGAAGCCTGGCCAGACAGGCGGCCTCCTCCGGGCAGTCGGCATGGGCGATGCCCACTGTCTGGCTTTCCGCCTCCCGCACATAGGCATCATACTGTTCTGCCAGCGCCCGGATGGAGCCTTTGCGGCCATGGATCCTGGCAAAGGAGACTATCTTTCCCTGGGGATCCCCCTTCAGCAGGGGCTTGATGTTCAAAATGGTGCCAATGGCCGCCTTTGCGTTGGAAAGCCGCCCTGTAGCACGCAGATAGCGCAGATCCTCCACCGTAAACACCTGGCACATGCGTCCTCGCAGAGCCTCCAGACGGGCGGCGGATTCCTCCAGCGTCACACCCTCCTGCTGCCAGCGGGCGGCCTGCAGCACCAGCAGCCCCTCCCCCAGGGAAGCGCCCAGTGTATCCACCAGACGGATCTTCCGTTCCGGAAACTCGCTTTGCAGCTGACGGGAAGCAGTCCAGGCAGACTGGAAGGAGCCGCTGATCCCCGAGGACATGCCGATAAACAGCACATCCTGGCCTTTTTCCAAAATGGGGCGCATGGTCTGTTCATACAGCAGCGGGGGCACCTGAGAGGTCTGCACTTTGGCTCCCTGACGCATGGCGTCGTAAAAAGCCCTGCTGTCAAAGCCTTCTACATCCAGACACCGGTGCTCTTCTTCGTTTACATAAAAGGAAAAGGGGATCTCCGCTACGCCGTTCTGCTCCAGTAGGCTGCAGTTAAGGTTGGCGGAGGTATCGGTCAGGATCCTGTACACGATCAATCACCTCATTAAATCTAATCTATGAGAACAGATTATCACGTCAATGTGCATATGTCAAGCGGACATACGAATATACTTTCCCATAACCGGAAGTAAGTGTGCTTTACAACAGGATCGCACTATAGTATACTGTATGGCAAAAGGGGGCGCACCATGGCATATGATAAAGCGCTCATTGCCGGCAAACTCCGGCGGTGGGAAAAATATCTCATCGGGTTTCGGCTGCCTGCCTGGGAGGATATACCCGATTTCGGCCTGTATATGGAACAGGTGGTGGATCTGCTGAAGCGGTACCTGGATTATATGCCGCCGGAGCTGAAGGAGGAGGACGTGGTCACCAGCTCCGCCATCAACAACTACGTCCGCCGGGGGATCATGCCCGGCCCCAGAAAGAAAAAGTATTACCGGCTCCACGTTGCGTACCTGATCATGATCTGTGCCCTGAAGCAGAGCCTGAATATGGTCATGATCATGTCTCTGCTGCCCCAGGGGCAGGAGGAAGAAGAGGTTCGCCGGGCTTATGATTCCTTTGTGCAGAGGCATGCCCTGTCTGCCCGGTTCTTTGTGGACCAGGTGCGGATGGTCAGCTCCGCCATTCTGGATCATGCGGATACCACAGAGATGGCCGTAAACACTACGGAGGAGCTTATCACCTCCGCCGCCATTGTGGCGGGATTTTCCCGGCTGCTGGCGGAGAAGCTCCTGCTGCTGGACGGTAAGGATCTGGAAACCGGCGGCAGCATAGAAATACGCACCCCACCCCGGGAATAGATCAGGTGCGTATGCACAAAAGCATTTTGGATGCGGGGCGGCGCGGCTTTTCAGGCTGCGCCGTTTGTACTGCCCGGCGTTTTTCGGAGCCAAGAGGCGTTTATGTCCCTTCGCTCCTTTTTATGGAACAGGCGGGGCAGCCTGAGCGCATATAAAAAGTCCGGGACAGATCTGTCCCGGACTTTTCTATGATTGAGAAGGTTTATCCTTTTACGGCCCCGGCGGCCACGCCCTTGATGATGTACTTCTGGCAGAAGAGATAGGCGATGATCACCGGCAGGATGCTCAGCATGATAATGGCCATGGTGGCCCCCATATCTACGGTGCCGTAGCTGCCCTGCAGATATTGCAGATGCAGAGAGATGGTGCGGTACTTGTTTACATCCAGCACCCGGTAGGGGAGCAGGAAGTCGTTCCATATCCACATGATCTCCAGAATGCCTACGGAGATCAGGGTGGGCCGCATCATGGGCAGCACCACCGCAAAGAAGGTGCGGATGGGCCCGCAACCGTCTATGGCGGCGGCTTCTTCTATCTCCAGGGGCAGGGATTTTACAAAGCCCGTGAACATGAATACCGCCAGCCCGGCGCCGAAGCCCAGATAGACCACCGGAATGGTCCAGGGGGTGTTCAGCTTGAGCATATCCGCCGTGGTGGTCAGGGTAAACATGACCATCTGGAAGGGCACGATCATGGAGAACACGCACAGGTAGTAAAAGATCTTGGTGGCCAGGCTCCCTACCCGGGCCACATACCAGGCGGACATGGATGTGCACAGCAGGATCAGAAAGGTGGAGGCCAGGGTGATCACGGCCGTATACAGCACCGATTTATAGAAGGGATAGTTGCCAAAGGTCATGCCCTTGATGTAGTTTTGCAGCCCCACAAAGCTTTCTTCGTTGGGCAGGGCAAAGGTATCCGTGTTGATGGAGGCGTTGGACTTGAGGGAGTTGTTCAGCACCGCCCCGATAGGCAGCAGCCAGCACAGGCAGATCAAAACGAAAACCACAGACAGTATGGTGCTGCCCACATGACGTTTTTTCATTGCTGTACCTCCTTGGAACGGGTGGCGCGCAGCTGTGCAAGGGCCAGAACCGCCACCAGAATAAAGAACACAACGGCCTTGGCCTGGGCCACACCGTGCCAGTTTTTGCCGATGTTAAAGGTGGAAAGAATGTTCAGCGCCAGCATTTCCGTCATGCTCACCTGATGGCCGGTGGCCAGGGTCACCACAGGGGCGCCGCCGGTAAGGGCCATGTTCTGGTCAAAAAGCTTGAAGCCGTTGGTCAGGGTCAAAAATACGCAGATGGTGATGGAGGGCATTACGTTGGGAATGATCACCTTCCAAAGGGTCTGCCAGCGGTTGGCACCGTCAATGGTGGCGGCCTCCAGCATATCCCCGGGCACGGCCTGCAGCCCGGCAATGTAGATGATCATCATATAGCCGATCTGCTGCCAGGCCAGCAAAATGATGAGCCCCCAGAAGCCATAGGTGGCGTTGGCGGTAAGATAGGTGTTGTAGGCGTGGAGGATACCGTCGAAGATCATCTTCCAGATATACCCCAGCACCACGCCGCCGATAAGGTTGGGCATGAAGAACACCGTGCGGAAAAGGTTGGAGCCCTTGAGCTTCTGGGTCAGGGCATAGGCCACGGCAAAGGCGAAAACGTTGATCACCACCACAGAGACCACGGTCACCAGAGCGGTGTTCTTAAAGGCGTTGAGGAACCCCGGGTCGTTGAACAGCTTCAGGTAGTTGCCGATGCCGATAAAGGTGGCGTCTTTGGGAGTGTTAAACTTGCAGAAGGAAAGGTAGCTGCCCCACACGAAGGGGACCAGAAACCCGATGATGAAGGCAGCGAAGGTAGGCAGCAAAAACAGGGGAAAGCACCGCTGTATGGGCCGGCGGATAAGCCTGCTGTTCAGGTTGGTTTTGCTTTCGGAGCGGCGTTTTTTCATAGGACGACTCCTTTTGTACGGTTATGGGGAAGAATAGGAGGGAAAAGGGGAGCAAGGGCAGGAAGCTTTTCCTGCCCTTGTGTAAGTATATCAGAACTTTAGCCGTTCTGCAAAGCCCACTGAGCGGCCCAGCCCTGTACAAAGGCGGTGACCACATCGTCCCAGGAGCCGTTGCCGGCGGAGTAAGCGGTCAGAGCAGACACAACACCAGCTCTCCAGGTATCCACGTTGGGGGTGTAGTTGAAGGCCCAGGTCACGGTGTACTTGCCTTCGCTCATGAGCCGGTTGGCATCATTGAAGAAGACGTTGGAGGATTCCTTGGCATTCTTGAAGGGGATGGGGCCAAACTGCTCGGCCATCATCTTGGTGCCCTCGTCAGAGGTCACGACCCAGTACAGGAAGTCCAGAGAAGCCTTCTGATCGGCCTCGGAAACCTTGGCGTTCACGGCCCAGCAGTTCTCAGTGCCGCAGGCCAGACCGGCATTCTGCTCGTTCTCAGCGCCGCAGTAGATGGGGATCATGGCCAGATCGTCGGGGTTCATCTTGAAGTCATCGCCGGTGAGGTTGGCGAATTCCCAGGTACCGTTCTGGAAGAACGCGGCCTTGCCGGTGCCGAACTCTGCACGGGATTCATCGCCGGTCTTGGTGGAAAGCTGGGAAGCATCGGCAGCGGAATCGGTGATGTACAGATCCCAGATGTTCTTGTACAGATCCAGATACTGGCCGGTGATGGTGGCGGAATCGGCGTTTACACCCTCATAGAACAGGGGCATATTGGCCAGATGGCCGGAGAATCTCCAGGAGGAGGAGCCGTCCAGACCTGCGGAAGAGAAGGCGTCAAAGCCCAGCTCGGAAGCCCGGGCATGGATATCGTCGGCAACGGCCTTCAGGGAGGCGAAGTCCTTGATCTCCTCTACGGAGTGACCGGCCTTCTCCAGCAGGGCCTTGTTGACGATGATGCCGAATGCTTCGTAGCAGTAGCCGGCGGCATAGGTCTTGCCGTCTTCACCCTTGAGGTTGAAGTCTTCGGTGGTCATCTCATTCAAGAAGTCGGTGCCGTCCAGAGCCAGGCAGTACTCCTGCCACTCCTTCAGACCGGCCATGTTGCCGCACTGGAAGATGGTGGGCATTTCGCTCTTGCCCATCTCGGCGGTCAGGGTGGAGGAATAGGTGCCGGAAGCGGCGGTGAGGACCTTTACGGGCACGCCGGTCTTCTCGGTGTAAACCTTGGCCAGATCCTGCCAGGCCTGATCGGCTTCGGGCTTGAAGTTCAGGAAGTATACGGAACCTTCGGCCTGAGCGGGCTTTTCGGTTTCGGCGGCGTCAGCAGGCTTTTCGGTCTGGGCGTCAGCGGGCTTCTCGGTTTCGGTGGAAGCGGGCTTGTCGTCAGCGTCAGGCTTGCTTTCGTTATTGCTGGTGCAGGCTACCAGGGAAAATACCATGGCCAGCGTCAGAAGGAATGCCAATACTTTTTTCATTTCTGTTTCTCCTTATATTTTTTATGTGCAGGCACACTTTAGGTGCGCTTACAGCCGTTAGTGAGAGGTGGGCGTCTTCATCAGAGAAGGCACCGCACGGAAGCCCCGGGGATCAGCTCCGTATCCAGCAGCACATGGGCGCCGGGCTGCTCCATGCCCCGCAGGAGCAGGGATACGCTTTCCCGGGCCAGCGCTTCCTGGGGCTGGCGGATGGTGGCCAGCGCCGGCTGGCAGTAGGCCGTCAGCTCTATGCCGTCATATCCGATGACGGATACGTCCCGGGGAATCTGAAGCCCCATGTCCAGCAGCGCCCGGCAGGCGCCGATGGCCATGGTATCCGACATGGCGAATACCGCCGTGTAGGGCGGGCCGTTGTAGGAGCGGATGGCCTTGTAGGCATCCGCAAAGGAAAAGGGGGAGGTCAAATACCGGGCTTCCTCCAGCTGGCGGCCCCTGGCCCGGAAGCTGTCGCATACGCCCTTATAGCGCTGGTTGGCAGTGTTCCAGCCCTGGGTCTCGCCCCCCAGGATCAGAAGTTCCCGGTGCCCGCAGGAAAACAGGTAATCCACCGCCTGCCGGGCCCCCCGCCTGTCATCCACGCTGACGCTGGATACGTTCTCCGCCTTGGAAGAAGCGGCGTTCACCGTGGAATATACGCAGGGAATGGGCAGCACCCGGAGTTTATCGTCCCAGTCGGCATGGCAGCCTCCCAGAAAGATGATCCCCCGGACTTTTCGCTCGGCATACACGCGCTGGGCTTCCTGGACTTCGTCGTCCTCTTCCCCGATGTAATAAGGAAGGAACCGCAGCCCCGTTTCCTGTATCCGGGCCTGCAGCAATTCCAGCAGGCCGGAGAAGAACAGGTTGTTCCGCCCCCGGACGATGACCGCTACAGACTCCGTGGAAAGCTGCTTGAGGTGTTTGGCGTTTACGTTGGGCTCGTAGCCCACCCGCCGGATCACCTCCATGACCCGCTCCCGGGTTGCATCGTTTACGTCCGGACGCTTGTTGAGCACACGGGAAACGGTGCTGATGCCTACCCCGGAGAGTTCTGCGATCTCCTTGATTGTAATGCGTGTATCCATGCTGCTAACCTGCTTTACTCATACCGGAAACGTTTCCGGAAACGTTTCCAAGACGTAGTGTAGCAGTTTCCCCTCTTTATGTCAAGCATAAAAAGAGAATAAATTTTTAAAAACCCGATCGGATCCGAAAAAGGGGAATTTTTGGCGGGTTTCAGGAAAAAACGCAGGAAAGGCTGCATATTCCGTCGGCCTTCACGCTGCTCTGCACTGCCCGGGAACTTATGGGGCCGGGGGGTGTTGCAATCCGGAGCCGGTTCTGGTATCCTGCCGGTATGGAAAAGAAACAGATCACTCTTTGGGGGCAGCTGAAGGCCTCCCTGAAAAACGGAAACTGGAACTGGAAAAACGAGCTTTGCACTTTGGGGATCATTCTGGTCATGGTCACCATACAGTGCGCCGCCATCAATGGGCTGTATAAGCCCAACGGCCTTATCAGCGGGGGTCTGACCGGCGTGGGGATGCTGCTGGAGTATGTAACGGGCTTCCCCTCCTGGCTGACCATTCTGCTGCTGAACATCCCTCTGCTGCTGCTGGCCGTGTGGAAGCTGCACTTCAAGTTCACCCTGTATACCATTATCGCTTCCCTGTATTTTTCCGCCGCCATGGCCATGACGGCCCGGGTACGCATCCCCTTCGACTGGAGCAATCCTTTGTCGCAGCTTACCGGGGTGCTGCTGGGGGCGGTGATTTGCGGGGCGGCGGCGGCGCCTATCGTCCGGCGGGGGGCTTCCACCGGGGGGATAGATATCCTGGCGCTGCTGCTGTCAAAAAAGTTTTCCTTTCCCATGGGCACCATCAGCTACGGGTTCAACATTTTGATCACCGGAGCCCTGGCTTTTGTAAAAGGACTGGATAAGGCGGCTCTGGCCATGCTGGTCATGTTCGTTTCCAGCACGGTGTTCAACAATGTGCTGCTGGGGCTCAACCGCACCAAGACCCTGTTTATCATTTCGGATCGGTGGGAGGAGATCGCCCCCCATGTGCTCCGGGAGGTGCACCGGGGCGTGACCCTGATCCCTGCCAAGGGGGCATACACCGGGCAGGATAAAACTCTGGTATATGTGCTGGCCCGCACCATGGAACTGGCGGCCATCCGCCGGATCGTGCTGGATATAGATCCTTCGGCCATGCTCTCCATCATCGATACCCGGGAAGTGGTGGGCCGGGGCTTTACCCCCAATAACTGAAGGCCGGTATATATTAAAGGCGGCCTATGGAGCTTTGACTCCGGATATGCTATACTGACCCTATCCGGAGACTCCGGAATTTTCAGACAGGGACATATATAATGGATATTTCAGGAAAAATGCTGGGCGGCATGCCCATATCCGATAAGCTCAGAACCATGGTGCAGGACAGGATCTATCCCTACCGGGAGCTTATGGCTTATTACAACTGCGCCATGATGGAGGTGGCCACCAAGTTCAACGTGCTCAACGAGGAGCTTTCCCTGCAGTATGACCGCAACCCCATCGAAAGCATCCGGACCCGGCTCAAATCTGTAGACAGCATTGCCGAAAAGCTCACCCGCAAGGGCATTTCTCTGCCCCTGAATGTGGAAAGGATCCAGGAGGAGATCCACGATATTGCCGGCGTGCGGGTGATATGCTCCTATCCTTCGGATATATACATGCTTTCGGAGGCATTTTTGCGGCAGGATGATATCCTTCTGGTGGAGCGCAAGGACTATATCCAGAACCCGAAGCCCAACGGCTACAGGAGCCTCCATCTGATCGTGGAGGTGCCCATCTTTCTCCATAACCGCAAAAAGCTCATGAAGGTGGAGGTGCAGTTCCGCACCATCTCCATGGACTGGTGGGCCAGTCTGGAGCATAAGATCCGCTACAAGAAGGATCTGGGGGAGGCAAATCAGGCCCATATCGAGCAGGAGCTGAAAGAGTGTGCCGAAATCAGCGCCGCATTGGATAAGCGTATGGAAGCGCTCCAGCAGCAGGCCAATGCCGCCCGGGAAAAATAATACCCCAGTGCCCCATTGACAAATGCCCCAGGGCGGCGTATACCCTGACCAACCTACCAGGTAGGTAGATAAAAGGAGACATTCCATGAGCACTTATGGCAGCATGTGTAAGGAGATGCGGATGTGTATCTGCGGATACGCCCGGCTTGCCCTGCCTGCTGCGGGATGATCTTTTCATATCTGTAAGCGGAAGCAGAAGGCCGGGGTGGGCTTTCTGCTTTTTTTGTACTTATATTGCAGGAGAGGAGCCGCTTTGTGAAGCAGCTTTTTACAGGATTCCGATGTTGGGGAGAGGAGAAGGAAAAATGTTCCCCTCCGCCCCGCACTATATATGGATCAAAGGAGAAAAGCAATAATGGCACACATATATACATCCGCCGATCAGCTTATCGGCCACACCCCCCTGCTGGAACTTGTGCATCTGGAACGGGCTTACGGCCTGAAGGCACGGATCCTGGCCAAGCTGGAATATTTTAACCCCGCCGGTTCCGTAAAGGACCGCATTGCCAAAGCCATGCTGGACGATGCCCAGGCACGGGGACTCATAGGCCCGGGGTCGGTGCTCATAGAGCCTACCAGCGGCAACACGGGCATCGGTCTTGCCTCCGTGGCGGCGGCAAGGGGCTACCGGCTGCTCATCGTCATGCCGGATTCCATGAGCGTGGAGCGGCGGCAGATCATGCAGGTCTATGGGGCGGAACTGATATTGACGCCCGGCGCAAAGGGCATGGTCGGAGCCATAGAAAAGGCGCAGGCGCTGGCAAAGGAGATACCCGGCAGCTTTATCCCGGGGCAGTTTACCAATGCGGCCAACCCCCGGGCTCATTATGAGACTACCGGCCCGGAGATCTGGGCGGATACGGAAGGAAACGTAGACCTCTTTGTGGCCGGGGTAGGCACCGTAGGCACCATTACCGGGACGGGCCGGTATCTGAAGGAGAAAAATCCCCGGCTGTATGTGGCGGCTGTGGAGCCGTGGAGTTCGCCCGTTCTTTCCGGAGGGCAGGCAGGCCCCCACAAGATACAGGGCATCGGGGCGGGCTTTGTGCCGGATACCCTGGATACGGATGTATATGATGAAGTGATCCCCGTGCAGAATGAGGATGCCTTTGCCCTGGGCCGGGAGATAGGCCGCAGGGAAGGGGTGCTGGTGGGGATATCCTCCGGAGCGGCGGTATGGGCGGCCATAGAGCTGGCCCGGCGGCCGGAGAATGAGGGCCGGACCATTGTGGTTTTGCTGCCGGACACCGGAGACAGATATCTTTCCACCCCCTTGTTTGCAGAGGAGAAAAAGGAGTAAAATAAAACGATCTCAATTTTTACGGAGGAAGCAGATACAATGATCCCTACCAGAGAAGAAGCCACGGCCCTGCTGGAAACCTATAATCAGGAGCCCTTTCATCTGAAGCACGCCCAGATCGTTTCCGGAGTGATGGAATATTTTGCCCGGGAGCTGGGCTACGGAGAAGAAGCGGAGTTCTGGGGGCTGGTGGGCCTGCTCCACGACCTGGACTTTGAAAAATACCCGGAGCAGCACTGCATCAAAGAGCAGCAGCTCATGCGGGAAGCCGGGCTGGACGAACGGCTCATTCGGGCTGCCGCCAGCCATGGCTACGGCCTTACCGTAGATATAAAGCCCGAGCATGAAATGGAAAAGGTGCTTTATGCTACGGATGAGCTTACGGGCCTTATCGGCGCCGTGGCGATCATGCGGCCCTCCCGGAGCGTGGCGGATCTGGAGCTGAAATCCGTAAAGAAAAAGTTCAAAACCCCTGCCTTTGCCGCAGGCTGTTCCCGGGAAGTCATCCAGCGGGGAGCGGATATGCTGGGCTGGAGTCTGGATGAATTGATAGAGCGGACCATTCTGGCCATGCGGGCTACCCCTGCCGCCCGCTGGGATGACTGAGGGCGGCTCTATGGATATGACCCTGGAGGCCTTTGCCGCTCTGGAGCCGGGCAGCTATGTGCTGCTGGATATACGCAATGCCCAAAGCCGGGAATATGGTTGTATCCCCGGCTCTTTGGCCATGCCCCGGGAGGCGCTGGAGGACTGTACCCTGCCCCATGACGGCAGAAAGCTTATTGTATACTGCGCTCGGGGGCAGTTCAGCCGGGAGGCGGCGGAGATGCTGGCGGAACAGGGGTATGAGGCTTTCAGCCTGGAGGGAGGCTATTCCGCCTGGCTGAAGGGGCAGATGCAGCGGCAGCAGGAAAATCTGCAGGAAAAGGCGGAAACCAGCCTGCAAAAAAAGTTTCGTCAGCCGTTGTGGTGCCAGTTTACCAAAGCCATTCGCCGGTATGCGCTGGTACAGGAAGGGGACAGGATCGCCGTGTGCATTTCGGGAGGCAAGGATTCCATGCTCATGGCCAAACTCTTTCAGCAGCTGCAGCTTCACAGCAAATTCCCCTTTGAGGTGCGCTTTCTGGTGATGGATCCGGGTTACAGCCAGGAAAACCGGCGCATCATTGAGGAGAACGCCCGGAAGCTGGGTGTGCCCATAGAAATATTTGAATCGGACATCTTTGCCTCTGTCTATCATGTGGAAAAATCCCCCTGCTACCTGTGCGCCCGGATGCGCAGGGGTCACCTGTATCACTACGCCCGGGAACTGGGCTGCAACAAGATCGCCCTGGGGCATCATTATGACGATGTGATAGAGACCATTTTGATGAGTATGCTTTGGGGCGGGCAGATACAGACCATGATGCCCAAGCTCCACAGCACCAACTTCCCGGGGATGGAGCTGATACGCCCCCTATATCTGATCCGGGAGAAGGATATAAAGGCCTGGCGGGATTATAACGGGCTGTATTTTATTCAGTGCGCCTGCAAGTTTACCGATACCTGCACCAGCTGCACCAACAACGAGAACCGTTCCAAGCGGATGGAGGTAAAGGAGCTTATCCGCCGGATGAGGGCGGACAACCCCCAGGTGGAGGCCAGGATCTTTGCCAGCGTGGAAAACGTGAGCCTGGACGCCGTGGTGGGCTATAAGACCGGGGGCAGGCGGTACAGTTTTCTGGATACCTACGACCGGAACCCTCCTGCAGAAGAGGAATGACCGCCGGAACCCGGCCGGAGCGGAGAAAAGGAACAAAACCTGACCCGAAGGGCGGGGGATGCACGGCGCGGAGACCGCGCCTGCGGGGCGCAGCCCCGCAGAGCAGGGCGGCGAAAGCCGCACTGCGTGCATCCCCCGCCCTTCGGGCCTGTGCAAAAGCTTTATTGGCGGGAAAACCGGCCGGGCTCACAGCAGGGGCGTGATCTCCTTTACGGAAGAGAAGATCAGGTGGGGCTGATCCGGATAGCGGGGCAGCTCTTCCAGCCTGCCCTCCCCGGAAAGCACCAGGATGGAGGTCAGCCCGTTGCGGATCCCGGCGGGGATATCCGTATACAGCCGGTCTCCCACCATGGCCGTTTCCTGACGCAGAGCCCCGGCCCGCATAAGGGCATAGTCAATGATCCCCGGGTGGGGCTTGCCCAGAATGATATCCGGGTGCCGGCCGGAAGAGGCGGCGATAAAGGCTTCTATGGCCCCGATATCCGGGATAAAGCCGCCCTTTACGGGGCAGTTGATATCCGGATGTGTGGCAATGTAGGGGACGCCCCGCCGGGCCAGCGAGCAGGCGGTGGCCAGGGACGCATAGGTCAGGGTGGTATCAAAGCCCGTGACCAGCACTTCCGCTTCTTCGCCGCCCAAAGGGATGCCCCAGCGGGAAAACTCCGCCTGCAGGGAAGGGTTTCCCAGAAGAAATACATGTTTGCCCGGATAGCGCCGCTTTACATAGGCGGCGGTAACTTCTCCGGAAGCGATGATCTTTTCCTTATCTACGGGGAATCCCATGGTCTGGAACTTACGCACATAGTCCTCCCGCCCCCGGGATGAGTTATTGGTCAAAAACAGATAGCGGCGTCCGGTGGCTTCAATGCGGCGGAGAAAGTCCACTGCGCCCTCTATCCAGCTGTCCTCCAGATATACCGTGCCGTCCAGATCCAGCAGAAAGCAGCGGATGTTTGCCAGCCGCCCCTCCCGATCCTCATTTATCCAAGCCATAGCCGTCTCCTTGCGTGTTTCTGCCTGTATTGTACGCCTAAAGACGTCTCTCTGCAAGCAGAAGCCCGGGAGGTCATGCCTCCCCGGCTTTACGGAGGGATTGCTGTGATGCTTTTCAGGTGCGGAGAAACGGGAAGAACGCTGTATACGAACCCGCCGCAAATGGGAGTGCCCCGGTATTCGGGGAGCGGGATGCACCTTTGGGCGCTGCAGGCCGGTTCCCGGCCGTGCATCCCCTCGCCGGCCCGGGACAGGGCTGGACAGGGGCAGGAGAAACGGTTACAAATAGAGTAAAAAAGGAGACGGGACCATGGATAAGATATGGAGCAAGCTGTATGCAGAAGCCAGGGCAGTGCTGAAGCCCCGCAAGGTATCCGGAATAATAGAAGCCGGCGGGGTGGGGGGGCCATCGAATCGGCATCCGGGCGGATCTATGTGGGTGTTTGCGTGGATGGCGCCTGCACCCTGGGGATCTGTGCCGAAAGAAATGCGGTTTTTAATATGCTTACCAACGGCGAGGACGCCATAAGGCGGGTGGTAGCTGTGAATTGGGACGGAAAAGTCATGCCTCCCTGCGGCGCCTGCCGTGAGCTTATGGCACAGCTCATGCCGGAGGGATATAAGAATATGGAAGTGATGCTGGATTATGAGAAAAACGAGATCGTGACCCTGGAAGCCCTTACCCCTCACTGGTGGATATGACCGATTGTGGTCTTTGTACCATGGACAGGCCTGCAGATCTGCACAAAAAAAGATCCTTCCGCAACATGTGCGGAGGATCTTTTGCCGGAAAAGTGATTTATCTGCGATGTTTGGCGTAGCAGGCAGAGCAGTAGATGGGTTTGTCGTTGCGGGGCTGGAAGGGAACCTTGGTGGGTGCGCCGCAGTCTGCGCACACTGCATCATACATTTCCCGCTCGCCGCCGCGCTGCTGGCTCTTGCGGTTGTTGCGGCAATCCTTGCAGCGGACGGGCTCATTCTGGAATCCCTTCTCCGCATAAAACTCCTGTTCACCGGCAGTGAAAATGAATTCGCGGCCGCAGTCCCTGCATACCAGTGTCTTGTCTTCGTACATGTGTTGTCTTTCCCCTTTAAGTTAGTTATCCAAACAGGCTGACCTGGTCTTTGCCCCCACACCCGCCAACTGGAAGGTTCGCTCCTAAGCGCTGTGCTCCCCACTACTGCTTCTCTCGGTTGTATACCGGTTGGACTTACATCTAAGCCGCACCATGCTCACGGGCAATTTTACCCGCTTATGTGGATTGTTTCGCCTGCGACTGGCATCAACTTGCAACCACAGACCCTGCATTGGACAATTTCATATTATATGCTAAAAAATCCCTGATTGCAAATGTTTTTTATGGGTTAGAACAATGATTTTTCAACATTTTCCGCCCGAAAGGCGCCTTTTGTTACAAATTCATGTAAAAGAATGGATGGACTTTCGTTTCAGCGGATGGCGGCGGCATACTGGGCTCTGGGCCCGCCTACATATTTGGGGCGGGAAAAAGCCAGCACCAGATTGGCCTCTCCCATGCGCCGGAGGTCGGAATGAACGGGCACCACTACGGGCCGCATATGCATGCCGATAAGGGTATCGCCTATATCCATGCCCAGCGTGGCCCGGCTCTGCAGCCCTTCCACCATAACGGGATCCTGAAGCCGGCTGTAGTATTCGGTGATGCAGGCGCCGCCGGCGTGGGCATGGGGCTTGACCCATACCTCGTCAAAGCCCAGCTTTGCGGCGGCGGTGCGTTCCATGCAAAGGGAGCGGTTGATATGCTCGCAGCCCTGCACCGCCAGCAGCAGGCCGGCTTCGCGTACAATGGGGAGGATACCGTCCAGAAGGGCTTTGGCAGCCTCCTGACTGGAGCAGGAGCCGATGCGCCGGCCCACCATCTCGCTGGTGGAGCAGCCCAGCACCATCAGGCTGCCGGGAGCGGGCTTGGCGGCCTCCAGAAGAATGGCCATGGCCTGAGCGGCCTGGCGGGAGATAGTTTCAAATTCCATATGGGATCGCCTCGTTTACTTGAATTTCCTTTGGCAGTATAGCACAACTGTGGTATACTGCCAACATGGATTTTATTTTCCTTCTTTTGCAATGGTATGATGCCAACCGGCGGGATCTGCCCTGGCGGCACACCCGGGATCCCTATCGCATCTGGGTATCGGAGATCATGCTCCAGCAGACCCGGGCGGCGGCGGTGATCCCCTATTACACCCGCTTTTTCGAAACGCTTCCCACACTGGAGGCTTTAGCCCTGTGCCCGCAGGAAACGCTGCTGAAGCTGTGGGAGGGGCTGGGCTACTATTCTCGGGCCAGAAATCTGCAAAAAACTGCACAGCTGCTGGTGCAGACCCGGGGCGGCACATTCCCACGGGAGGCAAAGGAATTGGAAAAGCTCCCGGGCATTGGCCCTTATACGGCGGGAGCTATTGCTTCCATTGCCTTTGGAGAACTGGAACCGGCGGTGGACGGCAACGTGCTGCGGATCCTTTCCCGGCTGTTTGATGATGAACGGGATGTTCTTCAACCTGCCACCCAGAAGCATTGGCGGGAATTTCTGCGGCAGCAGGAGCTGATCCGGCCGGGAGACCTGAACCAGAGTTTTATGGATCTGGGATCTCTGGTATGCCTGCCCGAGGGACCCCGGTGCGAAAGCTGTCCATTGGGCGTCATATGTCTGGCCAGACAGCGGGGCACCCAGGCCCTGCGGCCTGTGCGTACCCAGAAAAAGCCCCGGCGCATGGAAAAGATGACGGTATTTGTGCTGCGGGATCAGGAGGGGCAGCTATGGGTACGCCGCCGGGGAGAGACCGGGCTTTTGGCCGGGCTGTATGAACTGCCCAATCTGCCGGGGCATCTTTCTGCGGAGGAAGCGGCCCGGGCTTTGACTCGTTGGGGGCTGCGGCTTACGGGAAGTCTGCTGGTGTATGGACGCAGACATATCTTCACCCATGTAGAGTGGCAGATGCAGGTGTATGCCGGGCAGACGGAGGGCGCCATGCCTCCGGGGTATCTGCTTTATACGGGGAAGGAGCCTTTGCCTACCGCTTTCAGAAAGTGTCTGCCGGAGGAGCAGACTCCTCAGAAAACCGGGCAGGCGTAAAGGCAGAAGCCGGCCGATTGTTCGTAAATTTATATCCATATACACAAAATATCGCTTACCGGCCGCCCTGAACGGATATGTTTCTGTTCGGGGCGGTGTTTTATATGCGGGACGGGGATTACCGATCCTGCGTGTATTTGCAAGAATACAAACGAAATTTCGCGGACAAACGATTAAAGTGCAGAGCAGAGCCGTGGCTTTACGGGGATTGGATGGCGCGGAAGAGTGAGGCACGCCGTGCGCCCCATCTTTCGTATACGGCGCAAACTCCGGCAGCGGCGGCCTTTGAAGCAGCGGAACAGGAAGAGGGTATGCTGACGAAATTTCGCACAAACCTCCTTATATAAACGCAGTATCGGTTGCTGATCCCGTGTCGGACATTTTTGCGGGAATCACTGGACAGATGGCCACAGCATATAACCGAAAATCCGTTCATATAGGAATATTTGAACGAACCATCGACCGATACCGGAACGAGATGAAAATGGGAATGCCGTTTTCATCAGACAGGAAATACCAAAAAAGCGGCAATTGCAGCGGAATCTATCGAAACATCGTTTAATGGTTAAATAAAAAACTCCCTTTGAAGGGAGTTTATACCCGTTGAATTTGGTCGGATTTATGCCTGACTCCGGTTATGCAGTGCTTTTTCTACCAGCTTGCCTACGGTCAGGCCCAGGGCAGCGCCTACCGCCGCTTGCAAGGCATTGGCGGGCACGTTGACGATGGCTCCTGCACCCATGAAGAAGATCGCTTCGTATACATAGTACAGCAGGGGGATCAGCAGACAGGCGCATCCTGCCAGCAGCAGCCGGGGCAGGTTTTTTCCTTTTTTAAGAACCAGCATGGCGCACAAAGCCGTGAGCCCTTTGATGATCAGAGTGGCAGGGGCATACATGGCATAGCCCAGGATCAGATCGGCCAGGGCGCTGCCTACGCCTGCCGCCGCTGCTCCCAGAGGGGTGGTCAGCAGACATACGCTGAGAAACACCCCGGCATCCCCCAGATGAATAAAGCCGTAGCCGCTGGGAAGGGGCACATTCAACAGGGTCAGCAGCAGGGTGGCGCTGCAAAGAAGGCCGCTCAGGGCCAGAGTCTTGGTTTTGTCATTGGTTTTTCCGGTTTCCATTTTTGTGCATCTCCTTGTTTTAACGATCCTGCGTGTATCGTGACAAATTTATACGGAATGACAGTAGGCAGCGTAAGGATACTGGATGCCCAATGCTTCTACGGCGGCCCGGGCGGCGCTTTCTTCTTCAAAAAGGCCGAACACAGCCGATCCGCTGCCCGTCATGGCGGCGGCCATGGCTCCCTGCCGGAGCAGCGCTTCTTTGATCTTTCCAATGCCGGGGACAAGCTCCAGAGCCGGTTCTTCCAGGGCATTTTGCAGATAAGGGCAAGCTTCCTTTATATGGCCGCTGCACAGCAAAGACATGGCCCGCACCGTATCCACCCTTTTTCGGGGCAGGGGCAGCCGGGCAAAAAGTTCTTTGGTGGAAACGCCCTCCTCCGGCTTGATCACCGCAAAATGCAGCAGGGGTCCCTTTACCGGTGTCAGCTGTTCCCCTATGCCCTGACAACGGCACAGCCCCCCCTGCAAACAGAAGGGTACGTCCGCTCCTACAGACAAAGCCAGCGCTGCCAACTCTTTGTCATCCAGAAGCCGGTGGAGTTTTTGCAGCCCCCGGAGCACCGCCGCTCCGTCTGCCGAACCGCCGCCCATGCCCGCCTGCGCAGGCAGCCGCTTTTTACAGCGGATCAACGCACCCCGGCCGGTCAGTTCCTTATACCCCATGGCCGCTTTGTACATGGTGTTCTCAAAGGGCAAAGAGGCTCCTTCGGTGAACACTTCCACCTGCCGGGATTTTTCTATAATAATATCATCCCACAGGCTTACAGTGGTCATAAGCGTATCCAGGGCATGGTACCCGTCCTGACGTTTGAAGAGCACGCCAAGGGTCAGATTCAGCTTTGCATAGGCTTTTTCCTGTATCATGGCCACAGTATAGCATGTTTTTTCAAAAAGTCCATACCATAAAAAAATATACTTATAAAGAAATCATAGACTGATCCGATCCGGAGGCTAAAAGCAATCTGAGAGGAAACGGGGTTCGGGTGGCGAAGGAAAGGGTGTAAAACAGCTTTGGTTTTTACGATATTTGGAACATGGGGACGTTCCTTTGCGAAGTATCGCTTATTCGCTGATAGCGGGGCGCACGTTCCGGCTCTGCGCCGGAACTCTGCGGGGCCGCTTGCGGCCCCGCAGGCGTGCCGAAGGCACGCCGTGCGCCCCGCCCCCCGTATACGGCGCAGCCGGTGGATGCAGCGGGCAGCGAAGCGCTTTCTGCTTTCGTCAGTGCCGGGCCGGGCACCGCTCATGCGGCAGGGGGCGACTCAAAAGCGGAGCTTTCCCGTTGTCCCCCGGGGCAGGGATGTGCTATACTGTTTCTTACAGTATTTTCGGGAAAGCGGGGGAAATATGTCTCTCTTTCCCCAGAGAGGAAACGGTTTTCATGAAATTCATACCCCTTTGCAGCGGTTCCTCCGGGAATTCGGTGTATATAGAGGCGGGGGATCAGCGTATTCTGGTGGACGCCGGGGTTTCCTGCCGGCGGCTTTGCGGCCTGCTGACAGAGGCCGGCGGGGATCCGGGGCAGCTTACCGCCATACTGATCACCCATGAGCATACGGATCATATTAAAGGCTTGGCGGTGCTCTCTAAAAAGTATGGGATTCCCGTATATGCCAATGCCGATACCTGGGGTGCCCTGTGGCGGCTGTGTCCCGGGCTTCCGCCCCAAAATGCCTGCGTCTTTGAAAGCGACGAGGACTTTTATCTGGGCAAGGTCTGTATCCATCCCTTTACCACACCCCACGATGCCGTCCACTCCGTAGGCTATACGCTGGTGCATGAAGGGAAAAAGTGCGCCGTATGTACGGATATCGGCCATGTGGATAAACGTATGCTCCATTTTCTGGGGGGCAGCGATATCCTGCTGCTGGAAGCCAATCACGATGTGGATATGCTCATGGCAGGGCCTTATCCCTATGCCCTCAAGCAGCGGATCCTTTCCGGCCGGGGCCATCTGTGCAATGAGGACTGCGGCAGGGCTCTGGCGCAGCTGCGGGCTACCGGGGTGAAAAACGCCGTCCTGGGGCATCTGTCCAAAGAAAACAATTTTCCGCCTCTGGCGGTGGCCACGGTGCAGGGCGTACTGGAGGAAGCGGGCATAACCGATGTTTCCCTGGCTTTGGCCCGGAGGGATGAACCCACCGGAGTATTTGAGGTTTGAGCATGAATATCCATCTTTGCTGCGTGGGAAAACTGAAGGAACGTTTCTTTACGGAGGGCTGCGCCGAATATGCCAAGCGTCTGACCCGCTACTGCCGCTGCCGGGAGACGGAGGTACCCGATGAAAAAGCCCCCGAAGAGCTTTCCCTTCGGGAACAGGCACAGGTCAGGGAAAAGGAGGGCAGGCGTCTGCTGGCCGCCATAGGACCCCGGGAATATGTGATTGCCTTGGCTATCGGCGGCAAAACGTATACCTCCGAAGCACTGGCCGCCCATCTGGAAGAACTGGAAGGCCGGGGGCGGGAGGTGTGCTTCGTCATCGGCGGCTCGTTGGGGCTTTCCGGCGAGGTTCTGGATCGGGCGGAAGAAACTCTGTCGCTGAGCAGCCTTACCTTTCCCCATCGGCTGGCCCGGCTCATGCTGCTGGAGCAGCTGTACCGGTGTTTCAAGATCATGCATCACGAGGCCTATCATAAATAGGCACTGCACCGTGAAATCTGTCGGATGCTCCGGTTTCCTTTGACAGGCGTATCTGCCGTTGTTATACTTATCACAACATCCCCTCATCTTCTGTGCTTTGAGAAAGGAGAGCATTATGAAACGCTATGCCGCACTGCTGCTGGCCGTCCTGCTGCTTTTGGGCAGCCTGGCCGCCTGCAAGGAGAACGCTCAGCCCCAGGTGGAGGCTACGGAAGCCCCTGCCGTTGCGACCCCTACCCCGGAACCTACCGCCGCACCTACGGATACGCCGGCGCCTACGGTGGCTCCCTCCCAGCTGTGGGCTGAGTTTGACGAAAGCTTTTTCCGGGAGTATGTATCCTCCGATATTACTACCCTGCACCAGATGGTAAAGGATCCTGCCGCCTGCGGTATAGATATGAGCGCGGTAGAAGTGTCTCTTGGCCATTACAGCCGGGAGGAAAACGAAAAATGGCTCGTCTGGTGCCGGGAAAAGCTGGCGGCGCTGACCGCCATTGACCGCAGCGGCCTTACGGAGCAGGAGCAGATGGCTTACGATACCGTGAAGGAATATCTGGACGGAGAGATCGCCGGGGAAGCCTTCTATGGCTACAGCGAGCCGCTGACGGCTTATGTGGGCATCCATGTGGATATTCCCCTGGTTTTTTGGATGTATGAATTGAATACCCGGGAGGATGTGGAGACCTATCTGCAGCTGCTGGCGGATGTGCCCAACTTTATGAACGAGCTGCTGGCTTATGAGCAGTACCGGGCGGATACGCTGGGCATTTTCATGACCGAAAGCGCTCTGGACGATGTGCTCCAGGATCTTACGGACATTCTCAACGAAAAGGATACCATCTTCCTGCTGGGTACCTTCAACGAAGCTGTAGAGAAGATCGAGGGTCTGACGGCGGATGAGATCAAAGAATACGAAGCCCGCAACCGGGAGCTGCTGGTCAACGAGTTCCACAATGCCTACCAGTCCCTGTATGACGGGCTGGAAGCCCTGCGGCCCCAGTGCCGGGCGCCTCAGGGTGCTGCGGCTGCCGGTATGGGTGAGTTCTTCCAGTATAACATGAAGAACGTATGCAGCGACGACGGCGATCTGGAAGAGACCATGAACCAGCTGATGGAGGAGCTGAGCTACACCTTTTTGGAATACATGGCCGCTTACTCCGAGGATGCGGATTCTCAGGAGTTCAGCGTGGGCGATACCCAGCAGAATATAGATGTGCTGCGCAGCACCTTGGATCCCCTGCTGCCAGAGGTACCGGAAGTAAACGTTCAGTATGTTACCGTGCCCAGGGCGCTGGCGGATATGTTCTCTCCCGCTGCCTATCTGGTGGCCGCTTATGATAAGTGGCAGGATAACACCATCATCCTTAACCAGCCGGAACAGGATGCGAACATTCTGTTTACCCTGGCCCATGAGGGATATGACGGGCATCTGTATCAGTATGTATACCACCGTTCCATGGAGGGCCTGCCCCGGAGCCAGCAGCTGCTGGAGCCCACCGCCTATGCAGAAGCCTGGAGCCAGTATTCCGAACGCCTTTTTGCCTATAATCAGCTTCTGTTCCCGGGCGCTTCCGGAATCCTGCATCACCAGGAAGGCATGTATGACACACTGCTGTGCGCTTACTGCGCACTGGTGGTCAACGGTTATGACATGACGCAGGAAGCGTTCATCCAGTATATGCAGCAGCTGGTGAATCTGGACGAGGATACCCTGAACCAGCTGTACACCATCAGCGTGAACATGCCTTATTACTACCTGCCCTATGCCTACGGGTATGCAAAGCTCCGCAGCTTTGAACGGGCGGCTCAGGAAAAGCAGGGGAATGATTATGACCAGAAGGCCTTCTTCAAGTTCTATCTGGACTGCGGCCCCTCTTACTTCAATCTGATCGAGGACAGGCTGAACGCCTGGTTGGAGAAGTAACTTTTCAAACGAACCGCATGTCGCCGGTCCCCGTTTAAAGGGACCGGCGATTTTTTTGAAAGCCGCACACCGGGCGGTTTGAGCTATGCTAAAATTATTGAAACAAGGAAGCTGGCAAATTGGAATTTGCGGAGGATAACAATCATGGATGACAGCAGAGACTTCAAAAAAGAGTATGATGCCTTTTTGAAGAAAGTCCCTTATCAAACAGCCGTTGTTGACAATATAAAGGTAAGATACCAGTATGGAGGCAGGGATGGCGCACCGGTCATTCTCTTTTTTAACGGATTAGAGATGCAGGAAATGTGGATGCCATATGCCGAAAAACTTGGAAAGAAATACAGATTTCTGATTTATGAATATCCGTTCCATACTGCCAACGCGGACGAACAGATCGATTTTGCTGCAAAACTATTGAAAGCATTGTCGATTGAAAAAGTGATTTTGATCGGTGCAAGTGATGGCGGTGTATATGCCCAGATTTTTGCAAAAAGACACCCGGAATCCGTTTTAGCAATGATCTTGACGACCACCTTGACGATAGATTCCGATTATGTCAGAGACATCCAAAAAGAGCGCTTTTCAACCCCGATATTCCTTCTTTTACTAAAACTGGTTCCCGCTAAAACGGAAATGAAGCTGTTGTTAAAAAAGAGCACGGGCTTTTTGGAATGCGAATCGGAAGAGGAGCGGAAATACGGCAGAGGGTTTTATGAAGCAGTAGCTTCTGACTTGAACTATAAGCGGCGGTTTATTCATAGTTTTAAGTGTGTATATATGCTGAAGGACTATCCGGTTTTCAAAGAAAGTGATTTTGAGCATCTGAGGGGAAAGATACAGGTTCTCCTTCCGGAGAAAGACATCTTCAAAAAAGAGGATCAGCATCGTCTTGCGGATCTATTTGGAAAACTGGATGCGGAAATTCTCAGTGTTCCAGGCGGGCATGTAGGATTCATAGTTCAGTCGGAGTACTATATTGATTTGATGGGAAAGTTCTTGGAGAAAAAGGTGATCTGACAGACCGATCCCCATTTGTGCGCTTAATTGCTGAACCAAATGGGATAAATCAGTCCGCTGACTATGAGGACGAACAGACGCAGCTTAAAGCGGAAGTTCGGACTTTTGCAGCAGGAAATCGAAGTACAGGAACGACAGATTGAAACTCTGGAGCGGAAGAACTGCTGAAACAGGAAACGGCGTGACCAAAGCCGCGCCGTTCCTGAGAAAATACGATATTACTTTCTTATGCCCCTCGGTCCTTCTGGAGGGAAAGGCTTTTAAGAGCAAAACAGACACGGCGCTCCGGTCGCCATGTCTGCTTATAGGGCTGGGCTGTTCAGTCCAGCAGCAGCAGAAGCTTTCCGCTCTGCTCCAGCAGCTCGCCCAGCCGCTGGGTGCAGGTCAGCTCATAAAAGCCCAGTGAATCCGTCTCATGCTTCTCTGCCCGGTACAGATACACCCGCCCCTCCTGCTCCAGCAGGGCCAGCGTGCCGTTTTGCAGGGTAAAGGCTCCCTCCTTTTCTTCCAGCGTGGCCAGCGAGAGCCAGCCCACCTTGGCGCAGGGCTGATCGTTCATCTCCCCGGCGTAGGTATACAGCAGTTCCTCCTGCCCGTCCAGATCCAGATCCGTACACAGGGCGTGGAGCACCCCGCCGGTACCCTCTCCCAGGCGGACATACCGGCCGTCCGGGAAGGCGATATAGGTCCAGCCCAGGCTCACATGGCGGAAGAGCTGAATGCCGGTCTCATTCTCCGGGGTGATATCCACCCAGTATTCCCGGCTCAGGATATCCCTGTTGGCTTCCAGTACATCTGCGGGCAGCTGCATTTTGGCCGTATCCGGATCCCAGCCCAGGGCATGGAAGTTGGGCAGAGGGGTATTCTCCGCTTCCGGGGCGGCGGTTTCTGCAGCGGTGGGCTTGGGGCTGCTCCGGGCGTTCTTTCTGCCCAGATTCACCGTAGCGTACACCGTGCCGCAAAAAAGAAGGAGCAGCACCAGCACCAGGCACAGGATCATAAACCAACCCCGTTTATACAGGGGCCGGGGGTCTTTTTTCCGTTTTTCTTTCTGCTCCATCTCCATCAGGCTTCCTCCTTTGTAAGGGTCTTAATGACGATCTGTATCTGCTCCAGCAAGGCCTGTATATGGGCCCCGTCCGGAAGTCGGTGGTTCAGTTCCATGGAAAGGGGCAGCCTGCACCGCTCCCCTTCCCAAACATATTTTCCCCACAGGATCCGGGGGAAAGAATCATCCGGGCTCAGGGGCCTCTCCTGGGTCACGGCGGTAAAGGAGAACCAGGGCACCGAAGAGAAAAAGATCAGATCGTCCCGCTGCCCTTCATCCGCCTGAATGCCGGAAGCCGTCTTTTCTGCCGCCAGCGCCCGGGCGCAGAAGGCGGAAAGCCCTTCCCCGGGGATATACTCTGTGGTCATGATGCCGAAGACGCCGTTTTGCCCCGCTACCGTATAAGAGGGAGAGGCAAAGTCCACCCGGTATACGCCATCCGGTTGGATCCGCACCAGAAAAGCAGGAACGGCGTTGACCGCCCGGGCGCATACATACAGCATGGCCCGGTAAAAGGAAAGCCCCTTTGCCTTGCACAGCCGCACCAGCTCCGTTACATCCACGGGCACGGTCACATCATAATAGGGGCTGTAGCCCTGACCGAAAAGGGAAAACACCGCCCGGCGCTCCCAGGTCTGCAAATCGATCCTCCGCTCCATCAAAACACCCGCCTTCCCAGCTGAAAATGCCGTTTCCAATATGCTGTTTGGGTGGACACCACGATCACCCCTTTGCGGCTGGCCGAGGGATAGATCATCTGTCCATCCCCCAGATAGATACTTACGCAGTCGATCTCCACCTCCTGTCCGGTGATGAAGAACAGAAGGTCTCCGGGCTGCGCCGTCTCCAGCGAATCCACGCGGCTCCATTGCGTTCGGTTGGCATATCCTACCGGGGTCAGCAGGGGCGTGGTCTCTCCCATCTTGTTCAGGCAGAAATATACGAAGCCGGGGGAGTCAAAGCCCTGTTGCGCATCCGTATATCCGCCCTTGAGATAGGGAGAATCCTCCAAAGACAGGGCCAGGTCGCACAGAGCCATGCCCAGGGTCTGCTCCTGATCGGCGGTGGCGCCGCTCTGCTTCCGGGAAGGGTCTGCATCCACGGTTTCGTTTACCTCCGCGGCTGCTTCCAGACCGGCACCCTCCCATGCATCGTCCACAAAGGGTTCTTCCGCAGGCAGCTCCGGCAGGGGCGCCGGGGTGGGAGTGACCGTATCCGGCTCAAAGGTCTCTGCCGGGGGGCTGCCTGATGCCAACAGGGTATGCAGAGGCGTAGGGCTTTCCCGCAGCGGGGTAACGGTGGGAGCTGCGGCCTGCAGCAGCAGGGGCTCCCGGGTAAAGCTGTCTTTCAGCGCCACTGCAGGCTGTTCCTCACGGCTTACGGTGCAGCCTGCCAGAAGCAGCAGGGACAAAAGGATAAGGATCCGTGTTTTTTTCATACATGCCTCCGGGGCACACACTTTTATGTGTATCACTGTACCACAAAAAGTCGCTTCCGGTGCAACGGGAAGGTTAACAACTTGTAAACGAATGGCCGGAAACACCCGAATAAAGGGAGCTTTCCCCGCCGCCGCCATAAAAGAAAAAGCGCATGCCCTGTTGACAGACGAGGGTGTCGGCCCTATAATTTGGCTAACTAATATTAGTTAGCTACGGGAGGACAATGATGCAGCCGGATACCAAGCAGAGAATACTGGATAAGGCCCTGGAGCTGTTTGCCCAGCGGGGCTATGATGCGGTAAGCGTAGGAGAGATCGCCGCCGCCGTGGGGATCCGGGCCCCCTCCCTTTATAATCATTTTTCCGGCAAGCAGGCCATATTCGACGCCATTGTGGAAGCCACGGCCGCCCGGTATGAACGGGATACGGGCAGGCTCTCTGTCCATGTGCAGGATGCGGAGGAGGATGTACCCGTGTTTACCGGCATCACGGAGGAAACGTTGCTGGAAAAGGTACGGGGGATGTTTCTGTATTCCCTCCACGACCCGGTCATAAGCCGCTTTCGCCGGATGATGACCATGGAGCAGTTCCGCTCTCCGGAACTGTCCGCCCTGTATTCCCAACGGTATGTAGACCGGCTGACCGCTTACCACGGGGAGATCTTCCGCAGTCTCATAGCCGCAGGAGAGCTTCTTCCGCTGGATCCGGATACGCTGGCCATGCTTTATACCGCCCCGCTTATGACTTTTTTAGGCATATGCGACCGGCAGCCGGAACGGGAGCAGGAGTGTCTGGAAAAGCTGGAGGCGCATGTGCGGCTGTTCTTCCGCAGTTTTCGCAAACCCGCTTTATCCGGTGGGAAATGACGGCAGGGATGCCTGTAAAAAGATATGACCCCGGAGCACGGCGGCCGGAAAAGGATATAAACGGCGGATCGTTCCGCATAAGAGGCGAAAGAAAGCACGTTTTTCCGCCGCTGTATGTGCAGAGGTGAAACGGGTGATGTGCATTGGAGGCTAAAAAGCATATGAAAAAACGTTTTTGCAGAAGCTGGGTCTTTTGGGTATTGTGAGTTTGCTTTCCTATACGGCGGCGGTGGTATTCTCGCCCCTTGCCTATCCGGGGTACGATTGGATGGCGCAGGCGGTCAGCGACCTGAGCGCCGCAGATGCGCCCTCCCTCGCCCTGTGGAACCGGCTGAGCGCTTTTTACAACGTTTGCGAAGTGGTCTGCGCCACGGTGGTATGTATCGGCATACAGGGGCAGAAAACCAGGCTGCTGCGCACGGGCGTATACCTGTTTGGCGCCATGGAATGGATCTCGGCCATAGGGTACCGGATGTTCCCCCTCAGCAGCAGCGGTTATGCGGGGGCCTTTCAGGATGTGATGCATATGGCGGTCACGGGGGTGGTGGTGATGCTGTCCATTGTTTCGCTGACCTTCTGCATCGCAGCGGGGATCCGGAATAAGGGCTGTCGTTCTTACGGCATTTGCGCCGGGGTCGCGTTGGGGCTGATGCTTGTGGGGGCCGTGGGCATGAAGCTGGTGCCCGCCCGGTACTTCGGCATTGTGGAGCGGTGCAGCGTGTTTGCTGCCATGGGCTTTAATGCCGCTTCAGGTCTGCATCTGTTCTGCGGCATGGCGGATCCGAAAACGACGGATCCGGCATAACTTTGGAGGGAGCGTTTACAAATGGAAAACGTATTGGCTTTTTTGCGGGCAGCCATGCCATGGATATCCCTGGGCCTGCTTGTCATGTTCTTCTGTGTTCGCCCGAACATACGCAGACACAGGGCGGAGGAGGATTATGCTGCGGAGGGAATGTGTATGGGCATGTGCCTTGGTATGGCCTTCGGCTCTCTGATCGGAGAAGGGAACGGAGGGCTTGGCAACTCTCTGGGGATGCTGATCGGACTTGCCGCGGGGCTGTGCCTGCATAAAAAGGAGAAACGTCATGAGAAATAAGATTTATCCGCGCCCTGGCGATACGCAGATCGTATATCTGCAGGACGTAGTCAACGGCCCCAATATTGAGGTGGGAGCCTACACCATATACAACGACTTCGTTCATGATCCCCGGGATTTTGAAAAGAATAACGTGCTGTATCATTACCCTGTCAACGGAGACAGGCTGAAAATAGGCAAATTCTGTTCCGTTGCCTGCGGCGCAAAGTTTCTGTTTACCAGCGGCAATCACAGCCTGCGGTCTTTGTCTACGTATACCTTCCCCATCTTCTATGAACAATGGGGGCTTGATCCGAAGAATATCCGGGACGCATGGGACAATAAAGGCGATATTGTGATCGGGAACGATGTGTGGATCGGCTATGAAGCCGTGATCCTTTCCGGCGTTACCGTGGGGGATGGAGCCGTCATCGGCACCCGGGCGGTGGTAACAAAGGATGTGCCGCCTTACACCATTGTGGGGAGCGTGCCTGCCAGACCTATCCGCCGGCGCTTTGACCCGCAGACCATTGCCCGGCTGGAAGAGCTGCGCTGGTGGGACTGGGAGGAAGAGCGGATCGCCCGGAACCTGAGCGCCATTCAGTCCGGCCGACCGGATCTACTGGAATGACGTTTTTCTGTACGGCAGGCTGTATGCCTGGGGCCGGTTGTGGTATACTCATGACCGGAACCGAAAGTAAGAGAGGATTACCCCTGCATGAAGAAGCTTTTAAGCGCCAATACCATAAAACTTATTGCCATTGCCGCCATGACGCTGGATCACATAGCCTGGTGGCTGTTTCCCGGGTATCCCAGGGAGGCGCTGCCCCTGCTGCTGCACATGATAGGCCGGATCACCTGCCCCGTCATGTGTTATTTCATTGCGGAGGGATATCATCATACCCGGGATATACACAGGTATACCCGGCGGCTGTTCGGGTTTGCCCTGCTGGCGCATTTTGCCTATGTGTTTGCCTCGGCGGGGTTTGAAGGCTGGCGTTCGTTTATTCCCTTCTGGAACGGAAGCCTGCTGAACCAGACCAGCGTTATGTGGTCTTTGGCCTGGGGGCTGGTGATGCTGCGGGTGGCCGGCAGCCGGCAGATCCGCCGGGAGAGCCTGCGGGTGCTGCTGATCCTGCTCATATGCCTGATCTCCTTCCCTGCCGATTGGAGCTGCATTGCCAGCCTGTGTGTGCTGGCCTTTGGCACCAACCGGGGCAATTTTAAAAAGCAGATGCTGTGGATGGTCTTTTATGTGGCCCTGTATGCGCTGGTCTACTGCCTGGCGCTGGATGTGGTCTATGGGCTTTTGCAAATGGCGGTGGTGCTCGCCATCCCCATTCTATGGCTTTATAACGGAAAGCGGAGCAATTCAGGCAAGAGCAGCCCTCTTATGAAGTGGCTTTTCTATGTGTACTATCCCCTGCACCTGTTTGTGATCGGCCTTTTGCAGCTGCTGGACTGACAGGGACTTTAGCCGGCGCTTTGGGCAGCGGCGTGCTTCGGGCGGCGCCGGGCTAATGATTGTGAGTGCTTTTTGGTTCGCTTGTAGCGGGTCTGGTTTTCCAAGGCAACAACAAGCGAACCGTTTTCTGCGGGGATGCTGCCATATAATAACTCTCAGTCTTCAGGAACTCTCTTGCAGCAGCTTATCCGGCATTACAAGCTTGCTGCATGTGCTTTATCTAAAAACCCGTTTTGTAAAATAAAATTATCTCCTGCTTTCTTTTCGGTTATCGGCGTTGACTGCAGGCGCTCCTGGCAATTACAAAAATACCTGCCAGCATTTCGGCTACAGACAGCCCCAATAGAATTCCTGCGAAAAAGTCTTTGACATCTGAGCCGCCAAAGGTATGCGATAATGCTTGAAGAGCAATTCCCATAACAATAAGGATAACGCCAGCCAGCATTACTTTTTGCTTTTCTAATTCCTGCGTTCTTCTCAATAAATCCAGGATCTGTTCGTCATCATACACACGAATGCTTTTATCGTCAGCTTCTTCACCATCCATCAATTCAGAAACCGATACCTTCAGTTCTTCACACAAGTTCTTGATCACAGCATAGTCGGGCATACATTTTCCTGTTTCCCACTTTGAAATGGTTTTGTTTGAAACACCCAAGCGTTCGGCAAGCTGTTCCTGGGTTAAATTCAGTTCTTTGTGTTTTTTGCAATAAACTTTCCTGTTTTGATCTGTTCCATTTTTGAAACCTCCTTCGCTTCATTGTGATAAGCATAATATCTTCACAGCCAAAATCACATCCCCTATAAGGCGAATATAAGAGGAACAGCTGAGCAGCCTTCGCCTTTGAAGCCGTTATGATGTTAAGTGTTTTTTTCGGCTTCCTTATCTGACGCTGCCCGATATGCGCGGCTCTCCACATACGCCATCATACGGTTATACAGCACCATATAGAAAAGTATGGCGAGCATACTGCCGATTGCGCCCAAAAGCGCATAAGAACCGCTGCCTCGTAATTTTAGCGCTGTCCATATTATAAGACCTGTCCACGCCGCAATACACAGCATGATAGCTGCAATATGTTCATGCAGCCATTTTCTCTTAAAAAACGTTATCTTTTCTTTCAGCGTAAAGGTGCTGTTGTTCAGCGCCGTAACCAGGTTATTGTCGGCGGCTTTCCTGAAATCCTCCGCCCAAAGCCGTTCGCCGCTGATAAGTTCGTTGATGCTTACCCCGAATTCCTTTGACAGCAGCGACAGCATTTCAACATCGGGCATATAGTTGCCGTTTTCCCAACGGGAAATGGTTTTGTTGGTCACACCGAGCTTTTCTCCGAGCTGGGCTTGTGTTAAGCCCTGCTCTTTCCGCAGGGCGGCGATGAATTTGCCTATCTTCGTCTGATCCATTTGTGTTCCCTCCGAAGAAAAGTATAGCAAGGTTTCCGCAAAATGTCCTCCCCATAAACAGCGAATGAGCTGCTCGCAAAATGTAAAACGCATTTTTATTATCAAAATCGGTCATTGTCAGCGCACCTCTCTTTGGGTTTACTGTTCAAGTCGGATCGTCTGCGGGTAACTTTGCGGGCAGGGCATGGGGCTGGTTTCTGTGAAAAAGATGCGGGGCGGCCTTCCGCCTTTGCTTTATTGCGCGCTTTACCGGAATATGATATTATACTGATCACCGCCGTCAAGTGCGGCAACAGCCTCAATGCGCTGCCGGGCGACAGAGCATTTTGCATATCCCTGCGGAGAGGACGGCACCCAAAGCGTAATGAGGATGGCGGGGGTCATTGGAAAAAGGCCCGGGCGCGGAGATCCCGAGAATTGAAAAAACGAAGCAGAAAAATCAAAGCGCAACAGCCCATTGGATCGATCCTGAAGTATTGGAATTGGTGGTGACAATATGCCCCTTATTATCGTTCGTAACGACATCACAAAAATGAATACAGATGCCATTGTCAACGCGGCAAACGAAACCCTTCAGGGCGAAGGCGGCGTGGATGGATGTATCCACCGTGCGGCGGGGCCGGAGCTGCTGGCCGAGTGCCGGGCGCTGGGCGGCTGCAGGACCGGCAGCGCCAGGATCACCAAGGCGTATCGTCTGCCCTGCAAGTATGTGATCCATACCGTCGGCCCCCTGTGGAACGGCGGCAGCCACGGCGAACGGGAACAGCTCATCTCCTGCTACCGGACAAGCCTTGCACTGGCCAAGGAGCACAACTGCGAGTCGGTGGCGTTCCCGCTGATCTCCTCCGGCGTTTTTGGCTATCCCAAGGATCAGGCGCTCCGGGTGGCGGTGGACACCATCAGCGAATTCCTCGCAGAGAACGACATGACGGTGTACATCGTCATTTTCGACCGCGCGGCGTACCAGATCGGCAATAAGCTGTTCGCGGACATCGCCGCCTACATCGACGACCACTATGTGGATGCCCACACCGACTCCCGCCGGGAGCGGATGCGCCGGATGGGCGTCGTCGAAAGCCGGATGCTGACCGCCTACGAGGACGCGCCCATGGCGACCTCCGGGCTGGACGAGGCGCTTGCGCATTTGGACGCCGGATTTTCGGAGACGCTGTTGAAGCTCATCGACCGCAGCGGCAAAAAGGACACCGAGGTTTACAAGAAGGCCAACGTAGACCGCAAGCTGTTCTCGAAAATCCGCAACAACCCGGACTACAAGCCCTCCAAGCCCACGGCGGTGGCCTTCGCCATCGCGCTGGAGCTGAGCCTGCCGGAGACCCGCGACCTCATCGCCCGCGCGGGCTATGCTCTCAGCCCCAGCAGCAAGTTCGACGTCATCATCGAATACTTTATCATGCAGCGGGACTATGACATTTTCAAGATCAACGAGGCACTGTTTGCCTTTGATCAGAGCTTGTTGGGAGCGTGAAAATAATGAAAAATCAAATGGATTGGGATTTCTTTTTTCGCGAATTGACTGTCGGCGTAAATATTGACGAGACCTGCTTTTATTTCAGTGATGACCCCAATGAGGAAGAACATTATCTCGGCTACTTACCACAGTACGACAAGCCGTACTGGGTAGGTTACTGCGATATAGACGGCGGATGCGACTTTGATACAGCGGAAGAGCTTGTTCAGGCGAAAATTTTTAACGGAAAAAGTCTTAAGGAGCGCTGGAACCGTGTTGTAATTTGCAGCATTGAGGGCCTCAGCTACGAAGATTGGTTGGAAGATTTTGAGCATGAGCCGGTGAATCCTCAAAGTGATGAAATTATTAAATAGAACAGGAGCGTGAACCATGACTTTTATCTGCTACCCCAAATGCACCACCTGCCGGAAGGCGCAGAAGTGGCTGGACGAGAACGGCATTTCCTATACATTCCGAGACATCAAAATGGAACATCCCACTTATGAGGAACTGTCTGCGTGGCATCGGCGCAGCGGGCTGCCGCTCAAGAAATTCTTCAACACCAGCGGTCTTCTCTATAAGTCCATGGCGCTGAAGGAGAAACTCCCCGAAATGAGCGAGGACGAGATGCTGAAGCTCCTTGCCGCAGACGGTATGCTGGTCAAGCGCCCGCTGCTGGTGGGGGACGATTTCGTCCTTGTGGGCTTCAGGGAAGCAGAGTGGGCGGAACGTCTGAAAACTTCATAAATGTCGCCCCACAGGCGACCAAACCCTCCTTCGGCTGCGCTACAATGAGAGCGCAATCAAACGAAGGAGGGTTTTTATTATGACAGAACTGGTTTTCATCCTGGACCGCAGCGGTTCCATGGCGGGACTGGAGGCAGATACCATCGGGGGCTTCAACTCCATGATCGCCAAACAGAAGAAAGAAGCAGGAGAGGCGCTGGTCTCCACGGTACTCTTTGATAACGAGAGCGTGGTCATTCATGATCGTTTGCCTCTTGGCAAAGTGCCGCCCATGACCGGAAAGGAGTATTTCACTCGCGGCTGCACGGCGCTGCTGGACGCTGTGGGCGGGGCCATCCATCATATCGGCAACATCCACAAATACGCCCGCCGGGAGGATGTGCCGAAAAAGACCATGTTCATTATCACCACCGACGGTTACGAAAACGCCAGCCGCCGCTATGACTACGGGACGGTGCAGCGCATGATCCGGCGGCAAAAGGAGAAGTACGGCTGGGAGTTCCTTTTTCTGGGCGCCAACATCGATGCGGCAAAGGAAGCGGCCCGCTTCGGCATCGACGCCGACCGTGCGGTGAACTACAAGTGCGATGAAGCCGGTACGGCGCTTAATTACGAGGTCATCAGTGAGGCCATGTGCAGCGTCCGCGCCGCAAGAGCCCTCAGTGCCGACTGGAAGCACCGTATCGATGAGGATGTACAGAAGCGGGGGCGGTGATACCCGTGTACGGTGCAATTTTGGGTGATATCGTGGGCAGCCCCTACGAATTCGACTGCAACAACTGCAAGACCAAGGATTTCCCGTTGTTCAGCCGGCGGTCCCAATTTACGGACGATACGGTAATGACGCTGGCCGTGGCAAAAGCGCTGCTGGATACGCATAGGCAGGAGGATGCCGCTATCAAAGCGGCGCTGGTGCGGGAGATGCAGCGGCTGGGCCGCCTCTATCCTGACAGAGGCTATGGCGCACGGTTTGAAGGCTGGCTGTATGAGGAGGATCCGCAGTCCTACCACAGCTATGGCAACGGCAGCGCCATGCGGGTGTCTCCGGCGGCGTGGCTGGCGGAGGATATGACGGAGGCATTGCATCTGGCACAGCTCACCGCCGAGGTGACCCACGACCACCCGGAGGGCATCCGGGGCGCACAGGCCGCCGCCGCCGCCATCTTTCTTGCCCGCACGGGCTGCAGCAGGGCAGATATCAGGGCGTATGTGGAGCGTGCGTTCGGGTATGATCTGGGCCGCACCTGTGACGAGATCCGCCCCGCCTATCGTCATGTGGAGAGCTGCCGGGAGACAGTGCCGCAGGCCGTCACTGCATTTCTGGAAAGCACGGGTTTTGAGGATGCACTCCGCACGGCGGTATCTCTCGGCGGCGACAGCGATACGCTGGCTGCCATCACCGGCAGCATCGCCGAGGCTTTTTACGGCGTGCCGGAGAATTTGAAGCAGGAGTGCCGTCAACGGCTGACCCCGGAGCTGGCCGGGATACTGGAAAAGTTTGAAAGTGTGCTTTAACAGCGGCGAAGTGTGCGGCAGACTGTATTGCAGAGAGAAAATAGGGCGGGAACTGTCAGGATAATTTTGAATTTCCCTGATGTGCTGCAGGATATGGAGGATTGACCCGAAACGGATGAAACGGATTCGGCATGCAAGCACCCATAAGGAATGCAGCAAAGCTGAACCTCTGCACCATATCATCGATGGCGCCGGCATCGACTATGGCACCGGAGCGCCGCAGGGTCAGAGATAAGCCCTGTGCGGGCCGCAAACGCAGGTTCGGCATGGGCTGCGGCGTCCACTATTGTCAGAACCTGTGCTGCCGCTCCGTATCTTCTCGATGTATTGTTTCCGGGCGGTTCTGAAGCCGAAACGGTCTTCATCCTGTCGGCGGCAAAAGGATATCGGCGGCATGCTGCTCCTTATGCTCCCGGCATGGAGCGGGGGCAGATCGCTGTGCCGACTACGGAGCCATCGTCATTCGGAATACACAGGGGCGATAAAAGATCCGCAGCACACTGTGTGTATTTTGCGCCTGTGCCGCCTGCATAAGAAGACACGGCGTTTTTCCGACGGCTCTTCAGGTATACAGGCTGATGCGGCCGGAAAACACCTGCAGCAAAGTATCGACCAGTCCCTGTTGACCGGGGCCCGCCAGATCATAGACCGTCAGGTGCCGGGGGGCCATGCTTACCAGCAGGCTTACCAGCCCTTCCTGCGATGGGTCGGCGTACTCGATGCACAAAGCCTCCTTATCCGTCAGGGTACAGCTGCCGTCCTCGTGGAGGCACAGCTGCAGCTCCTCCAGCTTATCCGGCTGCTCCTGCACATAGCCCTGCAGCAGGGAGATCAGTTCCCCATACTCCTTCTGCAGCAGCAGCTGGGCGGCGGCCTGCTCTATGCACAGTTCCCAGAACAGCAGGGTCCCCTCCATGCGGAAGCGCATATACCCCTCCAGGCAGAGCCGGTTTTCCCGCCGCAGATAGGCGGTCAGCTGCCGCTTCAGGAGGGTGGTATCCTCCTGGCTCCGGGCAGCCCGGGCGGCGGAAAGCACCAGCGAGCGCTTTTCCTCCAGGGAAAAGGGGGTTCCGTCCGCCATGGCGGAAAGGGCAAAGACTAGCAGATCCCGGCAAAGTACCTCGCACAGGGCCTCTGCCAGAAGCTCGGCTCCTTTGGCGCCTTCTATGGTCACGGCGCAGCCCATGGCTGCTTCACCCAGGGCAAAGGGGGCATGGGCCGCCAGCAGCCGCCGCTGGAGCAGGGCCGCCGTGTCCACATCGTATTCAGCTGTATGGATGATCCAGGAGGGCATCCGCTTCTTCCTTCCTTGCAAAGCCTATGCAGCATCTTATGAGATCTGGTGCTTATTCTGTGCCGATTTTGCCCAAGTATTCCTGTGCAAGTTTTAAGGATTTTTCCGGTACCCGCTATATAATATAAAATTCCGCATAAAAATTTGCAAAAACCTATTTACAAACGCATAAATAGGGAGTATCATATCGAAAAACGCAAGGAGGAAAGCACCATGACGCAAACGCTTCGGCAAACGGCATCCCGTCGGCAGGCGTTCTCTGCCCGTTCCATGGCGCTGGTCTCCGTCAGCGTTCGCTTTGCGCTGTCCGTTATTATTCTGGCTGTCGTTCTGCTGGCAGTCATTATTAGCGGAACATAGCGCAAGGCAGCAAACCGGCAAACACGGTCCTGCAAGCCTTGCAGGGCCGTTTTTTTATGAGTGATCACAAGGAGGAAACAAAAATGAAACACGTATTTTTCAAACGGGTAATGGCCATGGCCGCAGCGCTCATGATGCTTATGAGTCTTATGGCCTGCTCCAAGGGCAGCGACGGCGGCAGCCAGGCAGCCAAAGACGCCGATACCATTAAAGTGGGCATGCTGGGGCCGTTCACCGGCGATAATGCAGTATACGGTCTGGCAGTGCGCAACGGCGTGGAGCTGTATATGAACCAGTATAACGAAAAGGGCGGTGTAAACGGCAAGAAGATCCAGATGTTCTTTTATGACCAGAAAGGCGATTCTACCGAAGCCATTACCGTATTCTCCCGTATGGTAGAGCAGGACGGCATCACCGCGCTTATCGGCGATGTGCTCACGGGCAACACCATTGCCGTGGCAGGAGAGGCTTATCCCATCCACATGCCCATGATCACCGCCTCTGCTACCGCCGAGGCCGTTACCTATGACGCCGCAACGGATACGGTATACGACAACGTGTTCCGCACCTGCTTTACTGATCCCTTCCAGGGGGAAAAGATGGCCAGCTTTGCTTATGAAAAGCTGGGAGCCAAAACCGCAGCCGCCATCTATAAGAACGGCGATGATTATTCCGTAGGCCTGAAGGACGCCTTTGTGAAAAAGTGCCAGGAACTGGGCATTGAAGTGGTGGATCAGGAAGGGTATGCCGCCGGCGATATGGACTTTAAGGCACAGCTGACCAATATCCATGCCAAGAACCCGGACGTGATCTTCTGCCCCAACTACTATGAGGATGACGGACTGATCGTTTCTCAGGCCCGTGAGATCGGCCTTACCGCTACCTTCCTGGGCGGAGACGGCTGGGCAGGCGTAAAGAACTATGCTTCCGCTGAGAATCTGGAGGGCAGCTACTACTGCTCCGCCTATGCTTCCGGTACTCCCGAGGTAGCCGCCTTTGAAGAAGCTTATATCGCCGCTTACGGCAAGGATTCCCTGAACATGTTTGCCGCTCTGGGCTATGATGCGGCCATGTGTATGGCCCGGGCTCTGGAAGAAGCCGAAAAGACCGGGGAAGTTCCCGGATCCGAAGCCTATAAGCAGGCCGTTATCGATGGTATCCGCAACAGCTGCGGGGATCTGGCGGGCATCACCAGCCCCTCCGGCTACAGCTTTGACGAACATAACAACCCCATCAAGGATGCGGTCATCATGCATCTTGAAAACGGCGAAGAGGTCTTCAGCCAGAACTACTAAGTACCCCCGGCGTCCCGTCCGGTTCCCTGTGGGAGCCGGGCGGGCACTGTCCGGCGCTCATGCCTTTTTGCAATGACGGCAGGGCAAACGGAGCGTCTGTTTGTATGTATTAAAAACGAAAGGTAAAAGAACTCTATGTTTCCCTGGTCCATGATCTTCCGGCAGCTCATCAACGGGCTCCAGGCGGGGGCGGTGTTCGCTCTCATCGCCATAGGCTACAGCATGGTCTATGGCATCATCTCTCTGCTGAACTTTGCACACGGAGACGTGATCATGGTGGGCGGATATGTGCTTTGGGCTGCGCTGAGCCTGATGCATCCCCTGCTGGCCATGGTGCTGGCGGTGGCTGCCTGCACGCTGCTGGGGGTGGTCATAGAAAAGGCCGCCTATAAGCCCCTGCGCAAATCCCCCCGTATTTCCCTGCTGATCACCGCCATAGGCGTAAGCTACCTGCTGCAGAACGTGATGCAGCTGCCCATATTCCTGGGAGCGGGCAAGCAGGATGTTTCCGCCCTGAAGGCCTATCTTGATCTGCCGGATGTGCAGCTGGGGCCCAATGTGGCCCTTTCCGGCACGGCGCTGCTTACCCTGGTGGTTACGGCCGTGACCATGATCGCCCTGACGCTGCTGGTGCGCAACACCTCCATGGGCAAGGCCATGCGGGCGGTCTCGGAAGATCCGGAGGCGGCCCAGCTTATGGGCATCCCCGTGGACAGGACCATCAGCTTTACCTTTGCGCTGGGGTCTGCTCTGGCGGGCATCGGCTCCATCCTCTATTGCGCCGCCTACCCGCAGGTGGGGGCCACCATGGGCTCCATGCTGGGCCTGAAGGCTTTTGTAGCGGCGGTGCTGGGAGGCATCGGTTCCATCCCCGGCGCCATGATCGGCGGGCTGCTTATCGGTCTGGTGGAGGCGCTTACCGCGGCGGTGGGCCTTTCCACCTGGAAAGACGGGGTGGTCTTTGCCATTCTTATTCTGGTGCTGCTGATCAAGCCTACGGGCATCATGGGCCACAAAGTGCAGGAAAAGGTGTAAGGAGGCCGCCATGGAGAAAAAGCGTATTCTTATCCCCGTTCCCTGGATGTATCTGATCAACGCAGTGCTGTTTGCCCTGTTTCTTCTGGGGGGCAGTTTGCTGATCTCCGGGGGCGTGCTCTCCGGCTACTACAGCAAGGTAGTGGTAAAGATCGGTATCTATATCATTCTGGCGGTCTCGTTGAATGTGGCCACCGGGTATCTGGGGCAGCTGCCTTTGGGTCATGCGGGTTTTATGGCCGTGGGCGCCTATGCTTCCGCCATTTTCATGACCCGTCTGGGGCTCAGGGGCCAGGGGGCCTTTGCCGTGGCAGCGGTGCTGGGCGGTCTGGCGGCGGCGTTGGCAGGTTTCCTTATCGGCATTCCCGCTCTGCGGCTGAAGGGGGATTATCTGGCCATCATCACGCTGGGCTTCGGGGAGATCATCCGGGTCATCCTCACCAATCTGGATGACGTGCTGGGCTTTTCCTTTACCGGGGGAGCGGGAGGCCTGCTGGGCATCCCAAAGACTACCAACTTTTTGAACACCTTTTTGTGGGTAGGAATCACCTGCTTTCTGATCCACACTCTGATGAAATCCCGTCATGGCCGGGCTATTTACGCCATCCGGGAAAATGAGATCGCCGCAGAGGCTTCCGGCATCCCGGTAACGGCCTATAAGACCTTTGCCTTTGTGGTCTCCGCCTTTTTTGCAGGGGTAGCCGGGGCCCTGTACAGCGGGTACCTGGGCATACTCAAGCCGGATAACTTCAAGTTCATGACTTCCATTGAGATCCTGGTCATGGTAGTGCTGGGGGGCATGGGGTCCATGCTGGGCTCCGTGGTTTCGGCGGCGGTGCTTACCGCCCTGCCGGAGGCTTTGCGGGTGTTCAGCGACTGGCGGATGATCGCCTATGCGCTGCTGCTGATCCTGGTAATGATCTTCAAGCCCTCAGGGCTTATGGGCCAGTATGATTTTTCCATGAAGCGGAGTCTGGAGGCCCTCTTGAACGGGGATCTGATCCATAAGTGGAAGGCCAGGGCGCAGAAACGCCGGGCCATGCAGGCAAAGAAGATGGAGGGTAAGGCAAATGGATAAGCTGGTACCTTTTCCCAGCAGAGCGCTGGTACCCCAGCGGGATGCAGACAGGCAGCCCATTCTGGAAACCTATAATCTGGGGGTGGACTTTGCGGGCCTGACCGCCGTGGACGATGTGAGCATGGTGCTGGGACCTACGGAGATCTCCGGTCTGATCGGCCCCAACGGGGCGGGGAAGACTACGGTGTTCAACCTGCTTACCGGAGTCTATCAGCCCACCCGGGGCACCATCATGCTGGACGGTTTCTCCGTGGCGGGCAAATCGCCCAGCCAGATAGCACGCATGGGCATTGCCCGTACCTTTCAAAACATCCGGCTGTTTAAGGAAATGTCGGTAGAGGACAACATCCGGGTCGGACTTAACCACACCCTGCGCACCAATCCCCTGCAGGCCATGCTCCGCCTGCCCGCCTACTGGAAGGAGGAGAAGCAGTCCCACGAAAAGGCCATGGAGCTGCTGCATCTGTTCCACATGGAAAATCTGGCTCAGGATAAGGCCGGGAGCCTGCCCTATGGGGCGCAGCGGCGGCTGGAGATCCTGCGGGCGCTGGCCTCCTCCCCCCGTCTGCTGCTGCTGGATGAACCGGCTGCGGGCATGAACCCTTCGGAAACAGAGGAGCTTATGGAGACCATCGTACGCATCCGGGATACCTTCCATGTGGCCATTCTGCTTATTGAGCACGATATGAATCTGGTCATGGGCATTTGCGAGGGCATCATGGTGCTGGATTACGGCAAGGTCATTGCCAAGGGAGATCCGGCGGATATCCGCAGCAATCCGGAGGTCATCCGGGCCTATCTTGGAAAGGAGGCATAAATGGAGCTGCTTCGCATAGAGAATTTGCAGGTGTATTACGGCCCTATTCATGCCGTAAAGAATGTATCCTTTCATCTGGAACAGGGGGAGATCCTCTCGCTGATCGGTGCCAATGGGGCAGGAAAGTCTACCATCCTCAAGACCATTTCCGGCATACAGCCGCCCAAGTCCGGCAGCGTATACTTTGAGGGGACGGATATCACCCATATGCCGCCTCATAAGATCGTGCGCAGGGGGCTGGTGCAGGTGCCCGAGGGACGGAGGATCTTTTTGAAGATGTCCGTCCGGGAGAATCTGGAAATGGGCGCTTACTGCCAGAAAAGCGGCAGGAAGGAATCCATGGAGGAGGTCTTCGCCTGGTTCCCCCGGCTCAAGGAGCGGATGGGGCAGGTGGCCGGCACCCTTTCCGGGGGGGAGCAGCAGATGCTGGCCATGGGCCGGGCCCTTATGAGCAAGCCCAAGCTGATGATGCTGGACGAACCTTCCATGGGGTTGGCGCCTTTGCTGGTGGAGGAAATATTCGAAATCATTCAGGCTCTGCACAAGGCAGGGGTCACCATCCTGCTGGTGGAGCAGAACGCCAAAAAAGCACTTTCCATTGCAGATCGGGCCTGTGTGCTGGAAACGGGCCGGCTGGTGCTTTCCGGTACGGGAGCAGAGCTTTCGCAAAGCCCGGAGGTAAAAAAAGCCTATCTGGGCGGCTGAGAATCGGATCATTAAATTAAGGAAGGAACCGGAGTCCCGGTTCCTTTTATAATGTCTCATAGCTGCCGGGTTAATGATAAAGCGATCAGTTTATTGTTTTTGCGCGGAATATGGATTATGCATGGCAGCCTCCATGGAGACGGGAGCTGCTTTTCTGCATTCCGTTCGGCTTTTGGATAGGGCGCGGCTCAGGCCCGCTGCTCCCCGGGGCTTACCCGGTGGACGCTTTCGGGGCGCTGCTGCGGCGGCTATGCCGCCGCTCCGCCCGCAGGGCGGGCTTCGACGCCGCAGGCGCCGAAGGGCAGCGCCCGACCCTCGTATACGAATCCTGTTTCGAAAGCGGCGGGTACGAAAAAACTCCCGCCGGGAATACCCAACGGGAGGCTTTCTGCCGAATGTTCAGGCGTGCTTCTCAGATGTTCAGGTATCCTTTGAGCACCTTCAAGGTGTTTTCCACCCCTTCCTTGTGGCTGCGTTCATAACCGTGAGAGGCATATACCCCGGCACCGATCAGGCCGTGGCGCAGATCGTAGCCTGCCCGCAGGGTGGCTTCCACGTCGCTGCCGTAATGGGGGTATACATCCACGGCGTAGTCTGCTTTTTCCTTTTTGGCTGCGGCAATGAGTTTGCCTACCACTTCATAGCTGTAAGGGCCGCCGCTGTCTTTGGCACAGATGGAGCACTGCCGCTCGGTGCACAAAAGCCCGTCGCCTACGCAGCCCATATCCACGGAAATGGCTTCCGTTACGCCTTCCGGCAAAGAAGCGGAGCCGCCGTGACCCACCTCTTCATACACGGTGATGTGGGCGTATACCCGGCGTTCCGGCACCTTGCCCTCTTCCTTCATATACTTGGCCAGACCCAGCAGAATGCCCACGCTGAGCTTATCGTCCAGGAAGCGGCTCTTAATGTAGCCGTCCCGGGTGACGCGGCTCCGGGGATCGAAGCAGACGATATCCCCTACCTCGATGCCCAGCTCCCGGGTCTCCTTGGCGGAAGCGGTCTTTTCGTCCAGCACCACTTCGGTATTGTCAAAGGAACGCAGGGTAGAGGAATAGTCGCCGTTTACATGGATGGAGGGGTTGCACAGCTGGAAGGTGCCTTCATAGCTGCGGCCGTCCCGGGTGAACACGGTCACGTTCTCCGCTTCGGCGTTATTGGCGTTCATGCCGCCCAGCGGCGTGACCCGCAGACGTCCGCTGCCCTTTACTTCCGCTACCATGGCCCCCAGGGTATCCGTGTGGGCTTCCAGCATCAGCCCGTCCTGAACATTCTTTCCGCCAAGATCCACCAGTACCCCGCCCTTGACGGTGCGCCGGGCCTCATAGCCCAGGGCTGCAAAGGCGTTCTGCACATAGGCCGCCGCTTGCTCCGTATACCCGGAAGGGCTGGGGATGTTCAAAAGTTCCAGTGTCTTTTCTACGGCAAATTCCGTATATTTCTTGTCCATGTGATCCTCCGTTACATTTATTGTGTTTGATCGGTATATGAGTAAGCCTGTTCAGGCCTGTTTTTCCAGCAGACGGTACAGGGTCAGCAGTTCCCGGGGCGACAGCTTCTCTCCCCGTATCCCCGGGGGAAGCCCCATGGACGCCAGATGCTCCGGCACCTGCGGGAAGGCGGAAAGGTTGTTGTACAGGGTCTTGCGGCGCATATGCAGGCATTGCGCCCCAAAGCGCAGCAGAGCAGCCGGAGACTCCGGGGGCGCGTCCGGCCGGCGGATCAGCTGTACCAGAGCGCTTTTTACAGCAGGCGGAGGCAGGTAGGCGCCTTCGGGGATCTCTCCCAGCAGGCGGCTCTCGTAATACAGAGCAGAGACCATGGCCACGGGTCCGTAGTTTTTTTCTCCCGGCCGGGTAAAGAAACGGTCCGCCGCTTCCTTCTGCATCATAAGGAGCATCTCTTCCGGTTCCATGGCAAGGAGCATTTCCACAATGGGGGTGGTGATACAGTAGGGCAGATTGCCCGCCGCCACATACCCCGGGGGCAAAAAGCCGTAATCCGTTTTCAGGCAGTCCCCTTCCAGAATGGTAAGGGCGGGGTGATTGCCCAGCGCTTCCCGCAGCAGGGCGGCCATGCGGGGATCCTTTTCTACGGCCCATACCCGGGCCCCCCGGCTCAAAAGCACCTCCGTCAGGGCTCCCAGTCCGGGGCCGATCTCCAGCACGGGGCGGCCCTCCAGCTCTACGGGAGATAAAAGACGCTGGAGCCTTTCCCCGTCAATAAAAAAGTTTTGCCCCAGATTCTTGTTGGGGCGCAGACCTTCCCGGGCAAGAAGCGCCTGCACATACCCGGCGGATGCAATCATGGGCTCAGTCCCGGCGGCGGTTGCCCTTGACCAGAATGGCCAAACGCAGTAAAGACAGTAGGCTGGCTATGGCAGCCCACACATAGGTCATGGCGGCGGCCCGGAGCACGGCTTTGGCGGCGTATTCCTTTTCCCGGGGGATATAGCTCCCCTCCTGCAGCAGATCCAGCCCCCGCTTGCTGGCATTGATCTCCACGGGCAGGGTGATCAGCTGAAACAGAAACATGGCCGCATACAGATACAGCCCCAGAGAGGCAATGAAGTTGGATTGGATCATCAGCCCCACAATGGCGATGATGGGCCCGGCGTTGGAGCCCAGCTGGGCGGCAGGCAGGATCTTGCTGCGCAGGGTCATGAGGGAATACCCCTCTTCATACTGGAGCACATGGCCGATCTCATGGGCCGCCACGGCCAGAGCGGAGATGGAAGAGGAGCCGTATACGGCATTGGAAAGGCCCACCAGGCGGCGGGTGGGATCAAAGTGATCCGTCAGCGAACCGGAAACCTCCGTTACCTGCACGCCGCTGTTGTGGGCATGCAGCATTTCCCGGGCGGCCTGACCGGCGGTAACGCCCCGGCTGCCCGGCTGATCGCTGTATTTCTTAAAGGTGCGCTGCACCTTGCCCGAAGCATACAGGCTCAAAAGGAACACCGCTATCAATGCGATCATGACGAAATCGTAGCTTACATATGTGCCAAGAATATACATATGATCCTCCCTGAAACTGGTACATTGGGGTAAGTATACCATGATTTCTTTGCAAATGCTATTGCAGCAGGGGAGAATTGTGATATACTATTTGGAAAACTTCTGTGAAAAATGCCCTTGTAAAGGAGAAACCTTATGCTTACACTCCGTGAGATCCAGCGCGTGCCCGAAAAGCACGCAGGTCCCGTTACCATCGGCGGCTGGGCCAAGACCATCCGTACCGGCAAGTCCGTTGGCTTTATTGAACTGAACGACGGCACCTGCTTCAAATCCGTGCAGGTGGTATTCCCCAATGACGAAAGGAATATGGGCAAGGATCTGTCTACCGGCTGCTCCGTGCGGGTCACGGGCCAGCTGGTGCTGACTCCGGATGCCCCCCAGCCCTTTGAAATTCAGGCCGATTCCATCACGCTGGAGGGTGCCTGCCCGCCGGATTTCCCCATGCAGAAAAAGCGCCATACGCTGGAGTATCTGCGCACGCAGCAAACGCTCCGCCCCCGAACCAACACCTTCCTGGCGGTTTTCCGGGTGCGCAGCGTGGTCTCCGCCGCCATTCATGAATTCTTCCAGCAGCGGGGCTTTGTGTATGTGCATACGCCTATCCTCACCAATGCAGATTGTGAGGGCCGGGGCGAAATGTTCCAGGTGACGACTCTGGATCTGGAGAACGTGCCCAAGGACGATGCCGGCAAGGTGGATTACTCCAAGGACTTCTTCCGCAAGCCCGTGCATCTGGCGGGCACCGGCCAGATGTATGGAGAAGCCTTTGCCCTGGCTTTCCGGGATATCTATACTTTCGGCCCCACCTTCCGGGCGGAATACAGCTTTACCCCCCGGCATGCGGCAGAGTTCTGGATGATCGAGCCGGAAATGGCCTTCTGCGACCTGAAAGGGGATATGGAAGTGGCAGAGGCCATGGTCAAATACATTATCCGGGCGGTATTGGAACGCTGCCCTCAGGAGATGGAGTTCTTCAACAAGTTTATAGATAAGGGCCTGTTGGAGCGGCTGGACAATGTGGTGAGCAACGAATTCGGCCGGGTCAGTTATACCGAGGCTGTGGATATCCTGCAAAAGAGCGGGGAAAAGTTTGAGTTCCCCGTGGAATGGGGCATCGATCTGCAAAGCGAGCATGAGCGGTACCTGACGGAAAAGGTATTCAAAAAGCCCATTTTCGTTACCGATTATCCCGTGGCCATCAAGGCTTTCTATATGCGGCTGAACGATGACGGCAAAACCGTAGCGGCGGCGGATCTGCTGGTGCCCGGCGTAGGCGAGATCATCGGCGGCAGTCAGAGAGAGGATCGCTACGATGTACTCAAGGCCCGCTGCGACCAGCTGGGCATGGATATGTCCGAATATCAATGGTATCTGGATCTGCGGCGCTACGGCGGTGTGGAGCATGCAGGCTTTGGGCTGGGGCTGGATCGTATCGTCATGTATCTGACGGGTATGAGCAACATCCGGGACGTGGCGCCCTTCCCCCGCACGACCGCCAATCTGGAAATGTAAAGCGAAGCAAACCGAAACAGGATCCCCGCAGGTCACACCTGCGGGGATCTTTTATGATCCGGCCCGTTGGACGGGCAAAGTGTATGCAGAGCAGCTCCCGGAAAACCCTATCCCCCTTATTCCGCTCTTTGCAAGGGGCAGAGGATTGTGGTATAATGCAGTATCTGAATGTATGAGGTGCTGGATATGGCCTATCGCGCGCTGTACCGGGCTTATCGGCCGGGCCTGTTCTCCCAGATGGTGGGGCAGGAGCATATAACCGCAATATTGAAGAACCAGGTAAAGGAGGGGCAGCTGAGCCACGCCTATCTGTTCTGCGGTCCCCGGGGCACGGGTAAGACCACCACGGCCAAGATCCTTTCCCGGGCGGTGAACTGCGAACACCCTGTGGAGGGAGAACCCTGCGACCGGTGCCCCAGCTGCCTTATCAGCCGGGAGACCAACGGGGATATCATTGAGATCGATGCCGCCAGCAACACCGGCGTAGACAATGTGCGGGAACTGATCAGTCAGGCACAGTTTGCTCCCCTGCAGCTGAAAAAGCGTGTGTTCATTATCGATGAGGTACACATGCTTTCCACTTCCGCCTTCAATGCTCTGCTGAAGACGCTGGAGGAGCCCCCTGCCCATGTGCTCTTTATTCTTGCCACTACGGAGCCCCAGAAGCTTCCGGCCACGGTGATCTCCCGCTGCCAGCGCTTTGACTTCCACCGCTTTACGGCGGCACACATTATAGGCTACCTGCAGCGGGTGTTGGAGCAGTCCGGGGTCTCTGCGGAGCCGGAAGGTTTGCGGCTCATTGCACGGGCGGCGGACGGAGCCATGCGGGATGCTCTTTCCCTGACGGATCAGTGCCTGTCTTTTTGCGGCAGCCATATAACGGCGGCGGATGTGGCCGGGGTGCTGGGCACCATGGACGAGGACTTTCTCTTTTCCATGACGGGCAGGCTTTTTGAGGGGGACGGCCGGGGCTGTCTGGAGGGGCTGGAACAGGTGGTGCGCCAGGGAAGCTCCCTGAGCGTGTTCGCCTCAGATCTGGCAGGGCATATGCGGGCCCTGCTCTTTGCCAAGACCTGCGGAGACTGTCAGGATCTGCTGGAATGCACCCAGGAGACTATGGCACGGTATGAAAAGCAGGCCAAAGGCGTTTCACGGGAGAGATTGCTCTATGCTGCGGAGCAGCTGCTTCGGGCTCAGAGCGATATGAAATATTTTTCAAACCCCCGGCTGCTGCTGGAAAGCACACTGCTGCGCATAAGCAGCCCGCTGGAGGATTCCAGCCCGGAAGCGCTTCTTTGCCGCATTGCCGCTCTGGAGGATAAGCTCAGCGCTTTGACGGCGGGGGGCTTGCCGGTGCAAACGGCTCCGACTCTGCCGGTACCTCCCCGGGAAAGCCCGGCTTCGGCGGCGCCCAAGCCCCGGTCTCCGGCGGACACACCCCCCTGGGAAGAGGAATATATTCCCGAAGCCCCTCCGGAGGAGGGATATCTGCCCTTTGACCCATATGAACAGCCGGCGCCATCCGTGGCTGAAGCGCCTGCCGCACCGCCCCCTGCTCCGGCGGCCGCTCCGCAGAGGGCAGCCAAACCGGATCCTGTTCCCGCAGCGCAGAACGGGGAGGCTCAGACTTTGTGGCAGCAGCTTTTGCAGCGGTTGCTGAAGGAGAACCCCATGCTTTACCGCTGCATCAAGGTGGGGGAAGCCGGGGAGCTGGACGAAACCCGGCTGACTGTTTTTTTTACCCCGGAAAATGTAGGAAAGATGAACGTGGCGGCCAGCCAGCGGAACATGGCTATTTTACAGGGAGAGCTGGAAAAGCTCCGCCCCGGGGTCACGGCGGTGCTGATGGAACGGAAACCCGATGCCGGGGAACAGAAGCTCAGGGAACTTTTCGGAGATAAACTGACAACGAAATAAACGGAATATACTTTACACAAAAACAAACGGAGGATATGGATCTATGGCAAAACACGGCGGATACCCCATGGGCATGATGGGAGGCGGCAACATGCAGGCGCTGATGAAGCAGGCGCAGAAGATGCAGGAGAACATGGCCAAAAAGCAGGCGGAGCTCAACGAGAAGACCTTTACGGCTTCTGCCGGGGGCGGTATGGTCACGGCCACGGTATATGGCACCAAAAAGCTGGAGAGCGTAAAGATCGACCCCCAGTGTGTGGATCCGGACGATGTGGAAATGCTGGAAGATCTGGTGCTTTCCGCCGTTAACGCCGCTATTGAAGCGGCCGGCAGCGCCGTGGAGACGGAGATGGGCAAGCTCACCGGAGGGCTGGGTCTGGGCTTCTGATCCTGTAAAAAGCGTATATGGCCATTGAGTCCATTGAAAAATTGACCACCCAGCTCAGCCGCCTGCCGGGCATCGGCCGCAAGACCGCCCAGAGGCTGGCCTATTATCTGCTGGGAGTGCCCCGGGAGCAGGCCCAGGAGCTGGCCCAGGCTATTTTGCAGGCCCGGGAGCAGGTGCATTGCTGTCCCCTGTGCGGTACCTATACGGATAAGGAAAAGTGCGAGCTGTGCACGGATCCCGGCCGCTCCGATGAGGTCATCTGCGTGGTGGCTGAGCCCCGGGATGTGATCGCCATGGAAAAGACCCGGGAGTTCCGGGGGCGGTATCATGTGCTTTTCGGGGTGCTTTCCCCCATGGAAGGCATAGGCCCCGGGGATATCCGTATAAACGAACTGTTGGAGAAATGTAAGGGCGGCAAGGTCAAAGAGGTCATTCTGGCTACCAATCCGGATGTGGAGGGGGAAGCCACGGCTTCTTACATCGCCCGGCTGCTGAAGCCTTTGGGGGTCAAGGCTACCCGTATTGCGCACGGTATTCCCATTGGCGGGAATCTGGAGTATACGGACGAAGTCACCCTGGCCAAGGCCCTGGAGGGCCGGCGGAGCCTGTAACGGAATATGTGTGCAAAAAGAGGTCGGGAAGGGCCTCTTTTTTCGTGGTATTCCAGAAGAAACGCTTTCTTCCGGGAGGGGAAGGGGCCGCGGGAATCCCGGCCGGGTTTGTATACGGAACCCCGGGGCGCACGTTCCGGCGGCAAAGCCGCCGGAACTCTGCGGGCGAAGCCCGCAGGCGTGCCCTCAGGCACGCCGTGCGCCCCGCCTTTCGCTTCCCGGCATCTGCATGTGGGCACGTCCCAGCCGACAAAACAGGCATCTCCCGATTGGACAGGAAAGGATCCGGGCAGTGCCAAAGCTCCGGGCTGGCAGATACAGGAGGCACCGCTTTGCGCCCGGATGCATCTTCAAAAAGGAAGCCGCTTTGAACCTGCGGATTCATGAGCGTCGCTGCATTGCAAAAAACATTTCCGGTGGAAAATATGGAAGGGTGAAATCAATTTTTCCGGTGTGGCCGCTCGGAGAGAAGAGCCGGCCTTTCGACCCGCACCAGCAGATATATCCCCAGAAATACCGTAGGCAGGGAGATCCACTGAGAGGTGGAGAACGGTCCCCAGAAGCCCCGGTAAGCGTCCCCACGGAGAAATTCCAGCCCGAAACGGGCCAGACCATAGAGAAACAGATAAAAGCCCAGAAGCCGGTATCCGTCAGATTTACGGCGGCAGCCCCTGTACAAGCATATAAACAGAAGCAGCTCCAGTCCGGCTCCATACAGCTGCACCGGCAGAAGTGGCACTCCGTTGGGGGCTATGAGGGATCGGGAAAAGGAAATGCCCAGCCGGGGGTGCGGAAGTCCATAACAGCAGCCCGTCAAAAAACAGCCCGCCCGGCCGAAAGCATGCACCAGAGCAAAACCCGGCAGCAGCCGACGCAGAAGCATGGAACCGGAGGCTCCGGCTTTTTTTCCATACAGCAGCACGCCGCAAAGGGCGCCGTACAGACCCCCGTAAAACACAAAACCGGAGAGCACATAGGTTTCCAAAAAACGGGCTGTATCCGAAAAAAGCAAAGCCCGGTCTGCCCACAGGGCAGGCAGCCCGGTCAGCAGGAAAAGAAGTTTGGCTCCCAGGGCAGCGCCCAGAAGCCCATATACAAAGCCCAGTTCCACATCGGCACTTTCTCCGGGGCAGTGTTTGTCCTCCCGTTTGAACAGAAGCACAAAAAGCATCAGCCCCAGGGCGGCGCAAAGACCATAGGTGGGAACGTTCCTTCCCAGGATGGTGATGGATGGCAGCATGGTTCCTCCAAAGACATACGCCGCAGCCAAACGGCTGCGGCGGTGCGGAAAAGAAAAGGTTTTGGATCAGTGGATCTGCTGAATATATTCGTTAAGAGAATAGCTGTCCAGAGCGCCTAAAGCGCCCACGCAGGCGATACAGGCCACGAAGAAGACGGCCCCGCCAATCAACCCGATAAGGGAAAGCACAAAGCCCGCTGTGCGGACGCTTCCATCGAAGCCGGCCTTCTTGGCGTTGCCTGCCAAAATCAGGCCGATGATGCCCAGGATCACCGAAACGATAGCCGAATAACCGAAGAACCACAGAACCACAGAGATAATGCCCAGAACCATGCTGGCCGTGGCGGCGCTTTTGCCGGGAATGGGGGCAGGCGTGTTAGTTTCCATTTTCTAGTCTCCTTATGTTTTTGTGCGCCGTTCAAAAGGAACGCCGTATAAGGGAAGTATAAGAAATCTGCCCTTTTTTGTCAATATGTCCGTTTTGCCGGGTGTCCTGTTTCGAACGGGGAAAGTACCTGCCGAAGTCTGTAAAACAAAACTGACGCCGCATGGTCTGCGGCGCCAGTCAGGCATATGTCCGATTTGAAACGGAAGCTTATTTGCTGCTGCTGTGAAGAGCTACCACGGCGCCCTCATAAGTATCGGCAATGTATTTGGCGATCTCTTCCCCAGTGAGCACTTCATACAGCTTCAGCAGGTTGGCGTCATTTTCGCGGCCTTCTTTCACGCAAAGGATATTGCCGTAGGTCTGAGCGCCGCTGCCGGCTGCATCCTCGGTAGCCAAAGCGTCCTTGCCGGCGTTGAGACCGGCCTGCAGGGCGTAGTTGCCGTTGATGACGCCCAGATCAATATCCTGCAGAGACTTGGGGATCTGAGCGGCGGCCATTTCCACAATGTTCAGGTTCTTGGGGTTTTCGGCAATTTCCAGAATGGTGGCGTTGGAGGTGGCGTCAATGCCGCCCTTCAGGGTGATAAGGCCTTCCTGCTGAAGCAGCAGCAGGGCGCGGGTTTCGTTGGAGCCGTCGTTGGGCACACCGATGGTTGCGCCGTCGGGCACTTCGGAAAGGGACTTGGTCTTGCCGGGGTAAATGCCAAAGGGCTCATAGTGGACAGCGCCCAGAGATACCAGCTTGGTGCCGTTTTCGGCATTGAAGGTGTTCAGGTAGGGCAGGTGCTGGAAGTAGTTGGCATCCAGACTGCCGTCGTCCACGGCGATGTTGGGCTGCACATAGTCGTCATATTCCACGATATCCAGAATGATGCCGTCCTTTTCCAGAATCTTGGCGGCTTCCCGCAGGATCTCGGCGTGGGGAGTGATGCTGGCGCCCACCTTCAGGGTGACGGAGCCCGAAGCATCGGCCTGTTTGTTATCGGACTTGGCGCAGGCCAGCAGGCCGCACAGAAGGGTCAGGCAAAGGGTCAGGGCAATGTATTTGCGGATGTGTTTCATGTTTGTTTCCTCCAGATTGTTTTTCTTTCTTTTATATATTGGCGGCAGGGCCGCCGGGTAAAACGGGTTCAGCGAATGCGTTTGTCGGTCTTCAGGGCCAGACGGCTTCCGATCTCCTGAAAGACCTGTACGATAAATACCAGCGCTGCTACCATCAGCAGCATGACGTTGCTGTCGGAGCGGTAATAACCGTAGTTGATGGCAATGGCTCCCAGACCGCCGCCCCCTACAATACCTGCCATGGCGGAGTAGCCAAGGATGGTGGTCAGGGCAATGGCTGCCCCAGTGATCAAAGAGGGTTTAGCCTCCAGCAGCAGCACCCGCAGCAGGATCTGCAGCGGGGAAGCTCCCATGGAAAGTGCTGCTTCCACTACGCCCTGGTCTACCTCCCGAACGGAACTTTCCACCATCCGGGCGATAAAGGGGGCCGAGGCGATGATCAAAGGCACCAGCGTGGCTTTGGAACCGATGGTAGTGCCCATGACCGCCCGGGTGATGGGCATGACCCATACCAACAGGATGATAAAGGGTACGCTGCGCAGCAGGTTCACGCCAATGCCCAGGATCCGGTTGAATACGGGGCAGGGATACAGGCCTTCTTTGGCCGTGGCCGCCAGCAGCAGCCCCAGAGGCAGTCCGATCAGATACGCCAGGGCCGTGGAGCCCACGGTCATGTACAGGGTCTCCCAAAGACCCTTGCCCATTAGGGGAAGCATCTCTAAAAAGCCCATTTATCTCACCTCCTCAAAGACCACGCCTGCCTCATTGAGGTAGCGGGTCATTTTGTTCAATGTGGTCTCGTCCTCCGGCAGCTGTACGATCATCTGCCCGTACAGGCATCCGGAAAGCACCCGGGTATCGGCAAAGACGATGTTTACCGGAGCCCCGCAGGAAAGAACCATTTCGCTGACTACGGGCCGGTCTGCCCGGGAGCCGTCAAAGATCAGCCGCAGGAACCTTCCTTCGCCAAGAGAAGCGGCTTCGGGGGGCTCCCCCTGGGGGCAGATGAGCTGCCGGGCGGCGGCGGTCTTGGGGTGGCGGAAGATCTCTTCCACCGGGCCCATCTCTCCGATACGGCTGTGATCCAGTATGGCCACCCGGGAGCAAACCTGCTCCACCACCTTCATTTCGTGGGTAATGATAACCACCGTGACCTTCAGCTCCCGGTTCAGCTGCCGCAGCAGCTCCAGAATGGACTGGGTGGTGGTGGGATCCAGTGCGGAGGTGGCCTCATCACACAGCAGCACCTTGGGGGAGGTAGCCAGGGCCCGGGCAATGGCTACCCGCTGCTTCTGCCCGCCGGACAGCTGGGCGGGAAAGGCGTTGGCCCGGTCTCCCAGCCCCACCCGGTCCAGCAGGGCCTGGGCCCGGGGACGGGCTTCTTTTTTGGATATCCCCGCCAGTTCCAGCGGGAAGCATACGTTATCCAGGATGGACTTCTGCATAAGCAGATGGAAGCCCTGAAAAATCATGCCGATATTCCGCCGGGCGGCCCGAAGCTGATGCTCCGGAAGGGAGGTAAGTTCCTGCCCGCTTACGAACACTTTGCCGGAAGTGGGTTTTTCCAACAGGTTGATGCAGCGCACCAGAGTGCTTTTGCCTGCGCCGGACAGGCCGATGATGCCGAAGATCTCTCCCTCCCGGATGGACAGATCGATATCCTGCAGGGCATGAACGGCATTTTCGCCGCTGCCGAATGTTTTGCTTACGCCTTCCAGGCGGATAATGGGCTGCTGTTCCATAGGTTCCTTTCTTTACATAAAAAAGCCCTTACCCCTCTTTTCATGGAGAGGCAAGGGCGAATCATCGCGGTACCACCTTGCGTTCGTTTCCGGCTTTGCAGCCGGAAGCCTTATCAAGCACTATCATGCTTTTGCGCGATCACGGGCGCACCCGTTGAAGACTACCTTATCGCCCCCACGGCTCCGGGACCATGTTCAACTGCCCTGCCGTACTCCCTTTCACCAAACGGGAGCTCTCTTGGACGCGCACAGACGGTTTACTCTTCCCTTCGTTGCCTTTGCTGTTTAATTTTTATGCATCATACACCGGAAGCAAAGTCTTGTCAAGCATAAAAATAAATTTGTTTCTTCCAAAATCCGAAAGGCGCCGGGAGCGGAGCTGACAGGGAAAGGGCTCCGGCTGCCCGGAGGAAAGGAAGTTTGCTGCATACAGGGCGAGGCCGTTGAGGCGGAAGCCGGGTGCGTATACGCGGCCTGGGGGCGCACGTTCCGGCGGCAAAGCCGCCGGAACTCTGCGGGGCGGCCGCCCCGCAGGCGTGCCGTCAGGCACGTGGTGCGCCCCCTGAGCTCCGTATGGGACTGGCTCGTTTTTCCGCGTCCCACCCCTGCTTCCCAGGCTTGCATCTTTCGGGCGGCTTCCCCAAGCTGCTCCGAAAGAGGCTGCTTTTTATACACCTCCCGGGGGTATATATGGTTTTTCCGTTCCGATCGTTGCTTTTTTCGGTGCAATCGATTGTTTTTCGGGAATCCGTTGCTTTTTTGTCCGGACTGCGCTACACTATTATTGGTTAACCCATATTATCGGCCTATACATCGGTTACAGTATTGTGTCGACGGATTGAAAGAGGAGCTTGTAATGAAGAAATGGTTGAATGGCGTTCATGTGCCGCACCGCAAGAATACCGCTGAAGCGGCTCCGGTGCTCATGACTCCGTCTGCCCAGGTGGTGCTGCCCATGAGCATGCACATCGGCCGACCCGCAGTGCCCCTGGTAAAGGTGGGGGATACTGTAAAGGTCGGGCAGAAGATCGCAGAGGCCGGCGGCTATGTGTCTGCCCCCGTCCACGCTTCCGTCTCCGGAAAGGTAAAAGCCCTGGAGGAGCGGCTCAACAGCGCCGGGCAGCATGTAAGCTGCATCATTATCGAAAGCGATGGCCTCATGGAAAAGGACGAAAGCATCGTCCCTCCCCAGATCCACAGCTACGAGGAGTTTATCGCCGCCGTGGCTCAGAGCGGTCTGGTGGGGTTGGGAGGCGCAGGCTTTCCCGCTTCCGTAAAGCTGGATATCAAGGATCTCAGCCGGCTGGATACCGTTATCATCAACGGCGCCGAATGCGAGCCCTATATCACCAGCGATACCCGCACCATGCTGGACCGGGGCGAAGAGATGGCCTGGGGCATTAAAATGCTGGAAACCTATCTCAAGGCCAAGCGGGTCATCATCGGCATAGAGAAAAACAAGCCCCAGTGCATCCGGGCCATGGAGCAGCTGGCGGCCAAAGACAGCTGCGTCAGCGTACTGCCCCTGCCGGCACTGTATCCTCAGGGTGGTGAAAAGGTGCTCATCTATCATGCCACTGGCCGTATCGTGGGCGAGGGCAAGCTACCCATTGACGCCGGCGTCATCGTTATGAATTGCACCAGCCTGGCGGATATGGGCCGGTACTTCCTTACCGGTATGCCGCTGGTAGAAAAGTGCGTCACAGTAGACGGCTCTGCCATCAAGGATCCCAAAAACGTGCTGGTGCCCATCGGCACTTCGCTGAAAGATCTGATCGACTTTGCAGGCGGCTGCAAGGCCCCTGCCGGGAAGGTTCTGTACGGCGGCCCCATGATGGGTATTTCCGTGCCGGATCTGGAGCAGCCCGTGCTCAAGACCACCAACGCCGTTACTGCCTTTAATGAAGCAGACGCCCGTACCCCCGATCCCACGGCCTGCATCCGCTGCGGCAGCTGCGTGGATCACTGCCCCCTGAACCTCATGCCTGCGGAAATAGAGCGGGCCTTTGATAAAAAAGATGGCCGTGAGCTGGAAAAGCTCAAGGTCAACCTGTGTATGGAATGCGGCTGCTGCGCCTTTATCTGCCCGGCTCACAGGCCCCTGGTGCAGGTCAACAAGCTGGCCAAGGGAATGCTTCGGGATTGGCAGGCCAAGGAAAAGGCACAGGCCGAAAAGGAAAAAGCCCGGCAGGAGCAGCTGGCCCAGATGAAGAAGGAGGAGAACAAATGAAACAACTGATCCTCAGCATCTCCCCGCATATCCGCTGCAAAAAGGATACCGGTTCCATCATGCGCAGCGTTTGCATCGCGCTGTGCCCGGCTCTCATTGCGGCCATCGCCATCTTCGGCTGGCGGTCTCTGCTGCTTACGGGAGTTTCCGTGCTCAACTGCGTGCTGCTGGAGTATCTCTGGTGCCGCCTGATGAAGAAAAAACCTACCATAGGTGATTTTTCCGCCGTGGTCACGGGCATGCTGCTGGCATTGTCCGTCCCTGTAGGGATGCCCATCTGGCAGCTGCTGGTAGGGGATTTCATTGCCATCGTCATCGTCAAGATGCTGTTCGGCGGTTTGGGCTGCAACTTCGTCAACCCCGCTCTGGTGGGCCGGGTGTGCATGATGTTCTCCTTCCCCCAGTCCATGACGGAGTATGCCAACTATGTTTCCAAAGTGGATGCGCTGACCTCCGCCACCCCTCTGGCGGCCATGGATAAGCTCTCCGGGGCGGATTTCATGACCCTGTTCCTGGGGCAGCATGGGGGCGTCATCGGTGAAACCTGCGTGCTGGCGCTGCTTCTGGGCGGCCTGTTCCTGGTGATCCGGGGCATCATCAAGCCCATTATCCCCCTGTGCTTCATGGGCAGCACCGTGCTGTTTACCTGGCTTTTCGGGGGTACGGCGCCGCTGCTGAGCCTGTTTGCCGGCGGCCTGTTCATGACCTCCATCTTCATGGCTACGGACTATGTGACCAGCCCCATTACCGATTGGGGCAAGGTGATCTTCGGCGTGGGTTGCGGCTTCTTCACCGCCGCCATCCGGGTCTTTGCCAATGCGGCCGAGGGCGTTACTTTTGCCATTCTGCTTATGAACCTGCTGGTGCCTTATATCAACGGGTGGACCAGAAAGAAAGCTTTCGGGGGGAACTATACCAAATGAAAAACGGATTTTTCAGCGAAATAGTCAAACCCTTCCTGGTGCTGGTGATCATCTGCGTGGCGGCGGGCGGTATTCTGGCCGCTACCAATAATGCTACCGCGCCCATCATCGAGGAGAACGCCCGCCTGGCGGCGGAGCAGACCCGCAAAGAGGTGCTTCCCGAGGCGACGGAGTTTGAAGAGATCCAGTGTAAGGACGAATGGAATATCGATTCCGCCTATAGGGACCTGGGCGGTGCAGGCTATGTGTTCACCGCTTCCGCCAAGGGCTACGGCGGGGACGTGGCCGTAACGCTCAGCGTGACCCCCGAAGGCAAGATCGGCCGGATGGTGGTAGACGCTTCCACAGAGACCCAGGGCATCGGCTCCAAAACCGCCAAGAGCGATTATACCGATAAATTCCTGGGGCAGAGCCTGGATACCCTGAGCGTAGACTCCATCACCGGAGCCACCTATTCCAGCAAGGCGGTCAAAACCGCAGTGGAAAACGCTCTTTCCGCCTTTGAGGCGCTGCAGAAGGAGGGGAAGTAACGTATGAAGAACCTTTGGAAGATATTTGTAAACGGCCTGTTCAAAGAGAATCCCGTTTTGAAGCTGGTGCTGGGCTGCTGCTCCGTACTGGCCGTATCCGTTACCGTTCTGGGTAGCCTTGGCATGGGCGCCGCTCTGACCTTTGTGCTGGTGGGCTCCAACGTGGTCATCTCCGCTCTGCGGAAGATCATCCCCGACAAGATCCGCATCCCCTGCTACATCGTGGTCATTGCATCCTTCGTTACCGTGGTGCAGATGGTGCTGGAAGCCTACATGAAGTCTCTGTATGACACGCTGGGCATCTTCCTGCCCCTGATCGTGGTCAACTGTATCGTGCTGGGCCGGGCCGAGATGTTCGCCAACAAGCATAATCCGCTGGAAAGTCTCTTTGACGGTCTTGGCATGGGCCTTGGCTATACCATGGTGCTGGCCTCCATGGCCGTGTTCCGGGAGCTGCTGGGCAGCGGTACTCTGCTGGGCTACCGCATCATCCCCGAAGGTTACCAGATCGGCGTCATGACCCAGACCCCCGGCGGATTCTTTACCTTCGGCCTGTGGATGGCCATGCTTACCGCAGCCCTGGCGGCCAGCGGCAAGAAGTTCAAGCCCGAGATCAAGTGCTGCGGCGCCTGCACCGGCTGTGCCATGGCAGGCAGCTGCGAAAATAAGGAGGAAGAAACCAAATGATGCTCAAACTCCTGGCCATCTTCTTCACTATGGTGCTGACGGAGAACTATGTTCTTGTGCAGTTCATCGCCATCTGCCCCTTCCTGGGGGTATCCAAGAACCTGGATTCCTCTATCGGCATGAGCGGGGCCGTCATCTTTGTTATGACCATGGCTTCCGCCGTTACCTGGGTGCTGTATACCTATGTGCTGGTACCCTTCCACCTGCAGTACCTGCAGACCATCATGTTTATTCTGGTCATAGCGGCCCTGGTGCAGCTGGTGGAGATCGTTCTCAAGCGGTTCATCAAACCCCTGTACAATGCGCTGGGCATCTATCTGCCCCTGATCACCACCAACTGTGCAGTGCTGGCTGTTACCCTGCTGAACATCGAAAACACCTACACTTTTGCCGAAAGCTGCATGGACGGCTTTGCCGCCGGTGTGGGCTTTGGCCTGGCCATGGTCCTCTTCTGTGGGGTGCGCCGTTCTCTGGAATATGCAAAGCCCCCCAAGTGCTTTGAAGGCCTGCCTATTACTCTGGTGGCGGCAGCCCTGACCAGCATCACCTTCATGGGCTTTACCGGTATGGCAGAGCACCTGTTCGGCTAAGAAAAGGGAGGTAATAAGCAATGAGTCCTGTTCTTACCGCCATTTTGATACTGGGCGCCGTGGGCGCCGTGGCCGCCATCGTACTGGTGCTGGCCGCCAAGTATATGGCTGTGAAGGAAGATGAGCGCTTCCCCAAGGTACGGGAATGCCTCCCCGGCGCCAACTGCGGCGCCTGCGGCTATGCCGGGTGCGACGGCTATGCCCAGGCACTGGTGGACGGCACGGAAACCAGAACCAACCTGTGCGTGCCCGGCGCAGATGGGGCTGCCCACGCGCTGGCCGATGTGCTGGGCCTGCCCTTTGAGGATGTTGTAGAGCAGGTGGCCGTGGTCCACTGCTGCGGCGACAGCAATACCGAGATCGACAAGTGCGCCTATGAAGGCATCCAGACCTGTGCCGCAGCCAAGATGCTCTTTGGGGGCAAGGGGCTGTGCGTTTATAAATGTGCCGGTCTGGGGGACTGCGTTCGCGCCTGCCCCAACGGCGCCATAGAGATCGTAGACGGAGTGGCCAAGGTCAACAGCCGCCTGTGCACCGGCTGCGGCATCTGCACCCGCACCTGCCCCAACCATCTGATCGACCTGTTCCCGGATGTGAGCCGGGTGGTAGTTACCTGCTCCAACCATGATAAGGGCGCTTTTGCCCGCAAGGCCTGTAAAAATGCCTGCATCGGCTGTAAAAAGTGCGAGCGCAACTGTCCCACACAGGCTATTAAGGTGGTGGACAATCTGGCGGTCATCGATTACGAAAAGTGTGTCAACTGCCATCTGTGCGCCATGAACTGCCCCGTGGGCTGCATCAAGATCTCCGACTTCTCCGGCATCCACCGGTATGTGAAGGAAGAGGCATAAGAAGGGAACCAACGGAACATACATGAAGAAACAGAACGGCCGGGAACACAAAGGGCGCAGGGATCTGATCCTCATAAGCGCCTGTGTGCTTCTGGCCGTTTTTCTGTTGGCCGCACAAAGGCTGCTGCAAAAGAGCGGAAGCTGGGCGGTGGTGCGGCAGGAGGGACGGGAGCTGGGCCGGTATCCCCTTTCACAGGATGCGCAGATCCCCCTGCATACAGCGGAAGGGTATAACCTGCTGGTCATAGAAGCGGGACAGGCATATATCCGGGAGGCAGACTGTCCCAACGGTCTGTGCATACAGGAGGGACGGGTCTCCCGGACGGGAGAAAGCCTGGTGTGCCTGCCTCATCGGCTTACTGTGACCATTGAGGGCGGAGAAGAAACACTGGACGGGGTAAGCGGATAAGGAGGAGCCCATGAAAACAAAACGATTGACGCTTCTGGCCCTGCTTACGGCCCTGGCTCTGGTGCTGAGCTATGTGGAAAGCCTGCTGCCCCCCCTTACAGCCGTACCCGGAATAAAACCAGGGCTGGGAAACCTGTCGGTGCTGCTGGCGCTGTACGGGCTGGGAGTCTGGCCGGCTCTGGCACTTTCGGCGGTGCGGCTGACCCTCTCTTCACTGCTTTTCGGCACGGGGATGCGTTTTCTGTATAGCCTGGCAGGGGCGGCACTGAGCTTTCTGGCCATGACGCTGCTGAAAAGAACGGACAGGTTTTCTCCTGTAGGAGTCAGTGTTTTGGGCGGAGTATGCCATAATCTGGGGCAGATCGCGGCGGCGCTGCTGCTGCTGGAGACCCCGGCCATTCTGGGGTATCTGCCGGTGCTGCTGCTGACGGGCACCCTTTCCGGGGCGCTGATAGGTCTGCTGGGAGGGTGGCTGCTCCGGCGGCTGAAACCGTTTCTGGAAACATAAAGCTTTTGGAGCGGTACAGCCCGTTGGTGAAAAGAGCCGCCGCGTATACGGGGGCTGCGGCATCGAGAGAGCGGATTTGTATACGCAGCCCGGGGGCGCACGTTCCGGCGGCTTTGCCGCCGGAACTCTGCGGGGCGTTTGCCCCGCAGGCGTGCCTGCAGGCACGCAGTGCGCCCCGTCCTCGCTTCCCGGCAGCTTCCGTTTTTCAGCCGCATCCCTGCGAACCACTCAACAGCCGTTTGACGGCACGTCTGCCGGATCTTGCTGCTCCATACCCTCTGTGCCAAAAGCGACTGGGGATTTCCATGCGCATTTTTGCGTTTTTAAGCAGGGTCAGTGTTGAAATATGGAGGAGCTGTGTGCTACACTAACCATCGTGCAGGAAAAGCTGCAAAAAAGAAAGGAATGCAACTATGCTGGATATAAGAGATCTTCGCTTTGAAGCGGAAGGCACGGAGATCCTCAACGGGATCGACCTGCAAGTGGAACCGGGGCGCTTTCTGGCGATCACCGGCCCCAACGGCGGGGGAAAGACCACTCTGGCCAAGGCCATCATGGGAATTTATGAACCTACCGGCGGCTCCATATTTTACAATGGTGCGGACATTACCCATATGTCCATTACGGAACGGGCCCGGCAGGGGATCAGCTACGGGTTTCAGCAGCCACCCCGGTTCAAGGGGCTGACGGTGCGGGATATGCTGACTCTGGCCGCCGGTAAAAAGCTTACTACCGCCGCAGCCTGTGAGTATCTCAACCGGGTGGGTCTGTGCGCCCGGGAGTATGTGGACCGGGAGTTGGGCGCGGCTCTTTCCGGCGGGGAGATAAAGCGCATCGAAATCGCTACCCTGCTGGCCCGGAACGCTTCTTTGATGATCTTTGACGAGCCGGAGGCCGGCATCGATCTGTGGAGCTTTCACAAGCTGACGGAGACTTTTGAGCAGCTCCATGAGGACAAGGCCCTGACACTGCTGATCATCACCCATCAGGAGAGGATTCTGTCCATGGCGGACGAGATACTGCTGGTATCCGGAGGAAAGATCACCCGCCGGGGCGGCGCAAAAGAGATCCTGCCGGAAATGACCCGGGCAGAGGACTGTCCCTGCGGCATCCAGCGCTGAAGAGGAGAAAGGAGAAACACCATGGCATTGACGGATCTGGATATGCAGCTGCTCAAGAGCATCGCGGATATGCACAAGATCCCTGTGGGGGCCTACAATATCCGTAAGGACGGGCAGAAGGCCGCCCGGAACACCACCGCCCATATCGACATAGAATCGAGAAAAGACTGCGACGGCATCAATATTTATATTGCCGACGGGACAAAGAATGAAAGCGTCCATATTCCCGTGATCATTGAAAAAACAGGCTATTCCGAAGTAGTGACCAATGAGTTCTTTGTGGGGAAGGACTGCGACGTGCTCATTATCGCCGGATGCGGTATCTCCAACTGCGGCGCCCAGAAGAGTCAGCATGACGGTGTGCATATTTTCCACATTGGGGAGAACTCCCGGGTACGGTATGTGGAAAAGCACTACGGCCAGGGAGAAGGCACCGGGGAGCGGATCATGAACCCGGGCACCAAAGTATATCTGGAGGAAGGCGCCTCCTTTAACATGGAGGCCACCCAGATACGGGGGATCACCTCTACCAACCGGCTGACGGAGATCCATGTGGGTAAAGGTGCGGAAACGGTCATCACCGAACGTTTGCTGACCCATGACCGGCAGAAAGCGGAGAGCCGCATGAACGTGTATCTGGAGGGGGAGGATTCCACCGCCCGGATCATTTCCCGTTCCGTGGCCCAGAATCGGTCCGAGCAGGTGTTCTATCCCTGCGTTACCGGGGAAAACAAGTGCTTCGGCCATGTGCAGTGCGACGCCATCATTATGGATGAGGCGAAGGTGGCTTCCATCCCCGCTATCCGGGCCAACTGCGTGGACGCACAGCTCATCCACGAGGCCGCTATCGGCCGCATTGCCGGGGATCAGCTTATCAAGCTCATGACCTTCGGCCTTACCCGGGAGGAAGCGGAAGAAAAGATTCTGGAAGGCTTCCTGCGCTGAACAACTCTGTCCCAACTGCGGGGAAAAGCCCCTCATGCATCTGTATATAAAAGCAGTCCTCCCTGTGATGTTTCACAGGGAGGACTTTCTGTTTTACGGCTGCACAGGCGCTGCGTCTGCCGAAAAACCGGGGAAACGCGGCGGCCGGTATCTTCAGTACCGGGTCAGACAGGGGTTATTCCCATTGCAGTATACCAGTACGGCGGCCAGCCCAACGCCTATGGCACTGACCCAGGGAGCCATCTCTACATTAGCCGTGGCCAGAGCGGAGATCACCGCTTCATACACGGCGGAGAGCATGCCCACCCAGAAGAGCGGGCTTTTCATGCGGCTCTGCATGGATACGGATTGCTGTATTTCCATGGTGCTTCACCTCCTTTCTCATACATCACCGAAGAAGAAGCCGGGTATAGGCAGTTCCGTTGGAGATATATCCCCGGCCCTCTTTGGTTTCTATTTCATACCAGCCGGTGGGGGCCGTGCCCAGAAGAGGATACATTTCGCCTTTGTGGGCGATAAACAGCACCGGACTTTTTGTAGAGTCCCCCTTGCGTACGTTTACGGAACGGCCAAGCACCTCCACCTGCCGGGGGGCGAGGCTTGCCGGGGATTCCGGCATCAGGGGCGTTTCCGGAGGCTCCGGCTCGGCGGGAATGTTCGGCCGGGGCATTGCTTCCTTTCGTATCTCCCGGGCGAAAACGCCGGGGATCCCCCAGACGCTCCATTCTTTGGGACGGAATATGGTTTTTACCACGCCGTCCCGGCGGCCCCGGGCTTCTATCAGCACAGTGTCGGTCACCATATAGCCTACATGGGTGGCACGGCCCCGTTTGCTCAGACGGAATACCCACCAGCCGGTTTTGGGAAGGACGTCTTTGTCTATGGCACAGCGGGTATACATGGTGTGAGCGGTGACATCGCTCTTATAGGCGCGGGTCAGGTTAAACAGATAATAGGCCCCCAGACCCGAACAGTCATATCCGTAAAGCACCCGGGCGCCGGCGGCAAACCGTTTTTTGCAGAAGGTCTTGGCCGCCTGGGCATAGGTCTCATTGCGATAGCCTCCGGTGCGCTCCTCTTTCCGGTCGATAATGGATACATAGTTCCCGGGGGTCAGCTTGGTGTGCTGCCCGCCCCATACATAGGGCTCCCCCAGCTGGTTGTGCAGATATTCTATAAATCCTGAAAGTGTTGCCTGCATAGTCTCTCCTTTCCGGGGCGGTCCCCTGCTCCTGTGGGGCAGTATAACGGGGATATTCCTGTAAAAATTATTACAATTTCCCATCCAAACGCAAAAGGATCCGTTCCCCTGTTTTCATACTATGAAAATAAATAAATGCTTGACAGCCTTGCAAAGGAGTGCTAATATAACGATTGAACAGTTATTCAAGTGTTTGGAGGATGCCATGAGAAAAGAAGTGCCCTGCTGCGGTTTTCTGAACGTTCACCCGGACGTGGTAGAACGGGTGCAGGCACAAATGCCCGAAGAAGAAGCGCTGTATGATCTGGCGGAGCTGTATAAGGTATTTGGCGACAGCACCCGCATAAAGATTCTGTATGTGCTCTTTGAGCAGGAGGTGTGCGTGTGCGATCTGGCCCAGCTGCTGGGCAGCAGCGTTTCGGCCATCTCTCACCAGCTGCGGGTGCTCAAGCAGGCACGGCTGGTAAAGTTCCGCCGTTCGGGCAAAACTATCTTCTACTCGCTGGCCGATGAGCATGTACGCACCATTCTGGGCCAGGGCATGGACCATATACGGGAATAACAAGTATTTTTACCGGAGGAAGCAAACATGAAAAAGGTATTCAAACTCAAGGATCTGGACTGTGCATGCTGCGCCGATAAAATGCAGGTAGCCATCAACGGCATCCCCGGTGTGGAAAAGGCCACCATCAGCTTCATGACCCAGCGGCTGACTGTGGAAGCCCCCGAAGAGCAGATGGACGCCATCATGGATGAAGCCGTCAAGCGCTGCAAAAAAATCGAGCCCGACTGCACCATCGTTCGCTGAAAAATCCTGTAACCCTCCCTGTTCTCCCTTTTAGGAGCAAAAAGGTATAAAGACCATGACCAAAAAGCAGAAAAAGAACCTGATCCGCATCCTGGCCTCCGGCGTGCTGTATGCCGCAGCGCTGCTGCTGCCCAAGGCGGAAGCCTGGGAATGGGCCTTCTTCATTCCCGCTTATATCCTCATCAGCTATGATGTGCTGTGGGGCGCCGTGAAAAACCTTCTGGACGGACGTATGCTGGATGAGCGCTTCCTCATGTCCGTGGCTACCCTGGGTGCCTGGGCCGTAGGCGACTATCCGGAGACTGTAGCGGTTATGCTGTTCTATCAGGTGGGCGAGCTGTTCCAGAGTCTGGCGGTGGAGCGCAGCCGTAAGTCCATCGGCACGCTCATGGAGCTTCGTCCCGACAGTGCCCGGGTATTCCGGAACGGCGACTGGGAAGAAGTGGATCCCGATGAGGTGGAGATCGGCGAAAAGGTTCTCGTCCGGCCCGGCGAGCGGGTGCCTCTGGACGGTGTAGTGCTGGAGGGAGATACCCTGCTGGATACCATGGCCCTGACCGGCGAAGCCATGCCCCGCCATGCGGGAGTAGGCGATGCCGTTAACTCCGGCGTGGTGAACACCAGCGGCGTTATCACTTTGGAAGTCACCAAGCTGTTTGGCGATTCCACCGTGGCCCGTATCCTGGAGCTGGTAGAAAATTCCGCCGATAACAAATCCAAGAGCGAAGCTTTTATCACCCGGTTTGCCCGGGTCTATACGCCCGCCGTGGTAGTGGCCGCCGTGCTGGTGGCCGTGATCCCCTCCCTGATCACCGGGGACTGGAACACCTGGGTCTACCGGGGCCTGTCTTTCCTGGTGGTATCCTGTCCCTGTGCACTGGTCATTTCCGTACCGCTGAGCTTTTTCGGCGGCATCGGCGGGGCGGCCAAGCAGGGCATTCTGGTCAAAGGCTCCAACTATCTGGAAAAGCTGGGCGATATGCACTGCGTGGCCTTTGATAAGACCGGTACCCTGACTACCGGCAAGCTGTATGTACATGAAGTCTGTCCGGCGCCGGGCGTCAGCCAGGAGGAACTCCTCAAGCTGGCTGCTGCGGCAGAGCATCATTCTTCCCATCCTATTGCTGCCTGCATCCGGGAAGCCGCCGGTGACTATGCGCCTGCGGAAGATGTATCCGAACAGGCCGGGTACGGCGTATCCGCTCTGGTAGCGGGGAAGCGGGTCCATGTGGGCGGCCGCAGGCTTATGGAGCAGTGCGGCGTGGAAGCCCCCGCCGTGGAAGCCGCAGGGACGCTCTCCTATGTGGAAGCCGACGGGAAGTATATGGGCTATGTGCGCATCGGCGATGCCCCCAAGGCCCACGCCAAAGAAGCCATTCAGGGGCTCCGGCGTGCAGGTGTTTTCCATACGGTGCTGCTGACCGGAGACAGAAAAGCTTCCGGCGAAGCGCTGGCCCGGAAACTGGGGATCGACGAAGCCCGCTGCGAGCTGCTGCCCGGGGATAAAGTCACCGCGCTGGAAAGCATCATGAAGGAACGCCCCGGTCAGGTGGTAGGGTATGTGGGCGACGGTATCAACGATGCCCCCGTGCTGGCCCGCGCAGACGTAGGTGTGGCCATGGGTGCTTTGGGCGCCGATGCTGCCATTGAAGCGGCGGATGTAGTCCTTATGGACGATGATCCCAGCAAGCTGCCGCTGGCCGTAGCCATTGCCCGGCGTACCCGTCGTATCGTCAAGGAGAACATTGTCTTTGCACTGGGCGTCAAGCTTCTGGTGCTGGCTTTGACCGCCATAGGTATCACCAATATGTGGGGCGCCGTCTTTGGAGACGTAGGCGTGGCCGTCATTGCCATCCTCAATGCCCTGCGCTGCCTGCGGCCTATGAAAATTCAATAATCCCTCCCTCCATCATGGGTTGCCCCTCCGCTTCTTTCCCCGGCGGAGGGGCATTTTTGCATATCTGCGCCCTGCCGGGCTGCAGCGGCGTTTTTCTTTTCGGGAATGGGGGAAGGGCATTGCCTTTTGCCGCCGGACTGCTATATAATAGGGCAAACCCTGTGGGAGGATGGAAATATGCGGGTTCTGGTGATCGTGGATATGCAGAATGACTTTATTGACGGGGCGCTGGGCACGGCCGAGGCCAGGGCCATCCTGCCGGCTCTGCAAAAGAAGCTGGAGGAATACCGCCGGGCGGGGGATACCGTTCTTTTTACCCGGGATACCCATACGGCAGAATATCTTTCCACACAGGAAGGGAAGAACCTTCCTGTGTCCCACTGCATCCGGGGAACGGAGGGCTGGCAGATCCATCCTTCTCTGGATACGGCCAACTGCCGGATTTTTGATAAGCCCGCGTTCGGCTCCGTGGAGCTGGGGCGCTATATTGCCTCTCTGCCCCGGCTGGAGCAGGTGGAGCTGGCAGGAGTATGCACGGATATCTGCGTGATCTCCAATGCCATGCTTATCAAGGCCTTTGAACCGGAAGTGCCGGTGTATGTGGATGGCCGCTGCTGCGCAGGGGTCACGCCAGAAAGCCACCGCCGGGCACTGGAAGCCATGGCGGTCTGCCAGATTCATGTTTTGTAAGGAATACGCATACATATAAGGAGGCATCTATGGGATTCAATGTGCAGAAGGTCACGGAAGATCTGGTAAAGTGGACCAGAGACTGGTTCGAGCAGAACGGCCCCGGCTGCAACGCCGTGGTGGGCATCTCCGGGGGCAAGGACAGCTCTGTAGTGGCGGCGCTCATGGTTCGGGCGCTGGGCCGGGAGCGGGTCATCGGCGTGCTCATGCCTAACGGGGAGCAGAACGATATACATATGTCTCACCTGCTGGTGGAGCATCTGGGCATAGAGCACTATACCGTGAACATCGGCGGAGCCTTTGAAGCTACCATTGCCGCCATGAAGGCTGCCGGTGTGGAACCCAGCCGGCAGACGGTCATCAATCTGCCTCCCCGGCTGCGCATGTCTGCTCTGTATGCCGTGTCTCAGTCCCGCAACGGACGGGTAGCCAATACCTGCAATCTTTCGGAAGACTGGGTGGGCTATTCCACCCGCTACGGGGATAACGCCGGGGATTTCTCGCCCCTGAGCCATCTGGTGGTCCGGGAGGTAAAGGCGTTGGGCCGGTATCTGGGTCTGCCGGAAGCGTTGGTGGAAAAGGCCCCCAGCGACGGATTGACCGGAAAGACGGATGAGGACAACCTGGGCTTTACCTATGCCGTGCTGGACAGATATATCCGGGAGGGCGTCTGCGAAGACCCGGCCATAAAAGAGAAGATCGACCGCAAGCATGTGCAGAACCTGTTCAAGCTGCAGTATATGCCCTGCTTCCCCTATACTCCCAAGGACTGACGGCAAAGGAGGAAAGCCTGTGAAAAAGATCCTGGTGACCGGCGGGGCCGGGTATATCGGCTCCCATACCTGCATCGCTCTGTGCGAACAGGGGTATGAGGTGGTGGCGGCGGATAACTTCTGCAACAGCCACCGGGAGGCCGTAAAGCGTACCCGGGAGCTGGCGGGGCAGGACTTCCCCCTGTATGAATTGGATATCCGGGAGGAAGCGGCTCTGAACGGCCTGTTTGAAAAAGAAGATATCGGCTGCGTGATCCACTTTGCGGGTCTCAAGGCTGTGGGGGAAAGCGTTCGGGAGCCCCTGTTATATTACGAAAACAACCTCATGTCCACCCTGACGCTGCTGAAGGTCATGGAAAAGCACGGGGTGCAGAACCTGATCTTTTCTTCCTCTGCCACGGTATACCGGGAGGAGAACCCTGTGCCCTACCGGGAAGACGGGCTTCTGGGCTGCACCAATCCCTACGGTTGGACAAAATACATGGGAGAGCGGATCCTTCGTGATTTTGCCGCCGCCCGGGAGGGCTGGTCTGTGGCTCTGCTGCGGTACTTCAATCCGGTGGGAGCCCATCCCTCCGGGCGCATCGGGGAGGATCCGCAGGGGATCCCCAACAATCTGATGCCCTATATCTCTCAGACCGCCGCAGGCCGCCGGAAGGAGCTTACGATCTTCGGCAGCGATTATCCCACCCCCGACGGCACCTGCATCCGGGATTACATCCATGTGATGGATCTGGCGGAGGGCCATGTGGCTGCGGTGGCCTATGTGCTGGGGCACCGGGGCACGGAGGTATTCAATCTGGGCACCGGAAAGGGAACCTCTGTGCTGGAGATGCTCCATGCCTTTGAGCGGGCCAACGGATTGACCGTGCCCCATTCCATAGGGGCCCGCCGTCCCGGGGATATTGCCGTGTGCTATGCGGATCCCTCCAAAAGCCGGGAGATCCTTCACTGGCAGGCCAAACGCTCCGTGGAAGAAATGTGCGCCGACAGCTGGCGCTGGCAGAAGCAGAACCCCATGGGCTTTGAAGACTGAACCATCTAAAGGATCTGCACAGACGTAACGCCTGAACACCGGAAAACCGATTCCGGAAAAGGCAGGAAGAAGTTCAAAAAGAAAAGCCGTACAAACAACAGAAAGGGCCTGCAGGCTGCAATTTGCAGAGGCAGGCCCTTTTGCCTTACCCGGATCTGCTGCTACGGGGGATACAGGTGCAGGGTACGGCTCGTATTGCCGGATAACCTTTCAAAGACCATATCGGTATGGCCGCTGCCGTGCTCCGCATCAGATGGCCCGGAATCCCATAGCCGGCAAGCAGCATATAGGCTTTTATGGCAGGAGATTTTCGGGTCATTGACGGGGATGACGGAAAAACACGGAGAAAAGCGACCGGGCGGGCCGGACATAAAAGCAGACCTCCCTCCGCTGCCCGGTTCGCCGTGAGGAGAATAGCGCAGAGGCGTTTCCGGCGGCGGACATCCCCGGGGGAGACGCCTGTTTTTCTTTTTGGCACCAGGAAATATATTGTGAAAGGAATGTGTTATCTTCCGATTTTGGATTGACAACCGCCCCCGGGGCATATATTGTTTTGGTGGAATCCGGTGAGGGCCCCTGTACACATCCCTCTGCCGTTAAGAAATGGGAGCGACGCATGAATCTGTTGTTTTTCCTTAAGCCCAAGCAGGAGGTATGCACCCTCCATAAGAATTTTACCCTGCGGCAGGGAGTGGAAAAGCTCCGGCAGGGCGGTTTTTCCTCCGTTCCCGTCATCGACGAGGAGGGGAAATACTGCGGTACCGTCAGTGAAGGCGATTTTTTGCGCAAGATCCTGGACTGCGGCGGGGACGTGAAGTCCTGGGAGCAGATCCCCCTGACGGATATTCTCAGCCGCCAGTACAGGGCGGTGAACGTGACTACGGATCTGGAAGGGCTGCTCAAGTATGCCACCAACCAGAACTTCGTTCCGGTTACGGATGATCGGGGCATGTTCATCGGCATTGTTACCCGGCAGGATATCATCCGCTACTTTGCCCAGGAGTTTCAGCAGCTGGAAAAAAGCAGCGCCCTGCATACTTTTTGACCCCTTTGTTCCATGACCCGGAAGCCCGGAGGGTTTCCGGGTATTTTTATGCCCTTTTCCCGCCCGGACCCTTTTGTTGACGGCCCGTGCCCTTTGCGCTACAATAAAATACATGAACGATACCGTAATAGATATTTTGTATACGGAGCGCGTTGCGCCACCCAGACGCTTTATCCGCAGTGATACAGCTCTGTATATGCTGTTGCTGCTGGGGGCTCTGGGAATCATCACGCTGGGGAATCGGTGCATCCGGGACCTGGGGGCAACGGCGCTGTATGTGCAGGCGGGCATGTATGCTCTGCTGCTGGGCGGCGGGTATCTGGTATACAGGTTCCGGCTGCGGCAGCTGCGCTATACCCTGACAGACAAGGGGTTCTGTGTGGACTTTATCACCGGGAGGGGAGAGCGTCCCGGAGTACGGATCCCGCTGGAGGATATTTTTTATGCCGGGCCTTACGATGCCCGGCGGCTGAAGAAGGAAAACTGCGGACCCGGCCCCCATGTGCGGGTAGGAAAGCTGGCGGATACCCTGATGCTTCTTTATCGGCAGGAGGGGAAGATACGGGCACTGTGCATTTCCCCCGGCTCGGAGCTCAGAGCCATGCTCACATCTCCCTGGGCAGAGGGGAAGGAGGCATAAATGGAACTGAAGCAATGGTTTGCCTGCCTGAAAAAGGGAAACACCCCCCACGGCGTGCTGCTGGCGGGGCCGGAGGGCAGCGGCAAGAAAGACTATGCCCGGCAGGCAGCAGCCCTGTACCTGAAGGGAACGGCAGAGCCGGAAGCTCTGACAGACTGCCCTTATTTCCGGGAAATGGAGGATACCTCCATCGAGACTCTGCGGGATTGCTGCGCCGAGCTGAACCAGCAGGCCTTTGGACGGGGCAGGCGGTGCCTGCTGCTGCCGGATGCCCATCTGCTGGATATGCGTACCCAGAATACCCTGCTCAAAACTCTGGAGGAGCCGCCGGAAGAGGCGCTGCTGGTGCTTACCGGCAATGAGGAGGGGCTGCTGCCCACCATCCGCTCCCGGTGCATGATCGTGCGGGTGGGCGCCATGCCCGTGGAACAGGTGGCTGAAATACTGAAGCGGCAGGGGGTCTCTCCGGAGCGGGCGGCTCTGGCGGCTTCCCTGAGCGGCGGGTATCCGGGCACGGCGGCCCGGTATGCACAGGACGACTATATGGAGTTTCGCCGGGAAGCCCTTCTGTTGCTGGAAGAGGCGCTCTTCGGCCCCAGCCCCTTTGCAAAGGCGGCGGAGCTGATCAAAACAGAAGAAAACAAAAAGAAAAAACTCAGCCCTCAGCGGGCCCGGGATCTGACGGATATTCTGGGAACGCTTCTGCGGGACAGTCTTCCCCAGGCGGCAGGAGCGCCCATGAATACGGATTGCCAAAAGCTGCGGAATAAAATCGCCGCACGCTTTACAAGGGGGCAAATTCAGGGTATGATAAACAGGACTTTATGGGCGCAGAAGCAGCTTGCCCTGAAGGCGGGGCCGGGCTCCGTAACGGATCTGCTGCTGCTGGAGCTGAAATTATAGAGAACAGGTATTGAATGATATGAGCAATGTGATCGGCGTTAAATTCAAAACCGGCGGGCGGGTATATTTTTTTGATCCCGTGGAGCTGGAGATACATACCGGTGACGGAGTCATCGTGGAAACGGCCCGGGGCGAGGAGTTCGGCGATGTAGTCAGCGGCCCCATGGAAGTGGAGGAGGAGAAGATCGTAGCACCCCTCAAGCCCGTGCTCCGGGTAGCCACAGAGGAGGACTGGCGGCTGCGCAGGCAGTTTGCCGCCAAGGAATCGGAAGCCTATGCCATCTGCCTGGAAAAGATTCAGGCGCACAAGCTGGATATGAAGCTTGTGGATGTGGAATATACCTACAACGGCAGCAAGGTGGTCTTTTACTTCACCGCTGACGAGCGGGTGGATTTCAGAGAACTGGTAAAGGATCTGGCCTATGTGTTCAAGACCCGTATCGAGCTGCGGCAGATCGGCGTCCGGGACGAGGCAAAAATGCTGGGAGGGCTGGGGCCCTGTGGCCGCCCCGTGTGCTGCAAGACCTTTTTGGATGATTTCAGGCCCGTGTCCATCAAAATGGCCAAGGAGCAGAATCTTTCCTTAAGCCCGACCAAGATCTCCGGCCTGTGCGGCAGACTCATGTGTTGCCTGCAGTATGAGGAGAGCGCCTATGAGCAGATGCGCAAGCTCATGCCCAAGGTAGGCAAAGAGATAGAAACGCCCGACGGCGTGGGCGTGACGGTGGAAAACAACGTCATCACCGAAAAGACCAAGGTGCGTATTACAGCCGAGGACGGTTCCTTTGAAATAAAGGAGTATCCCTATGCCATTCTGGGCCCGGGAGCGGCCCAGCGCCAGAAGGAAGCCGAAGCGGCAGATCAGGCGACCGCAGGGGAAGAGGCCCTTCCGCCGAAACCCGCACCCGTGCTGCCCCCGCGGCAGCGCAATGACCGGCGCAGCGACCGGCCCCAGGGGAACCGGAAGCCCCAGGGTGACAAGCCCCGGGAAGAAAAGCCCAGAGAGGAAGCCGCAGGACGCAGCGTGCTTCCGGGAGAATCTCTTTCCGGCAGGACGGTACTCCCCGGAGAGAGCCTTTCCGGCAGCACCGTGGCAGGGGATAAGCCTGCTTCGGTCCCCCAGAACGGCGGTCAGCGGCGGAACAACCGCCGTCCCCAGGGAAATAACAGGAGACCGCAGGGGCAGGGAGCCAGACCTCAGGAAGATAAACCTGCTCAGGGGAACCGGAAGCCCCAACCCCAAAAGGATAAACCGCAGGAAAACGGGCAGCAGCCCGCTCCGGGGGCCGAGGGAGAGGTTCCCAAAAAGAAACGGCGGCCTTACTACCGCAAGGGCGGCAAGCCCGGCGGTCAGGATAAACCCAGGCAGCCCCAGGCATAAACCATCCATACAGTCGGTTTTCTGCGGAGAACCAGCGTTTTTATAAGCGAAAGAAAGGAACGGAAAATGGAACTGATCCCCTGGGCTCCGGGAACGGGCCCCTCTTTTGAAGAAACCATGGAACTGTACAGGAGCAGCTTTCCGCCCCACGAGCTGAGGGAGGAGGCTTCTCAGCGGCGAATCATGAAGGATCCGGCCTATAAATATCTGCTGGCAAGAGAAAAAACAGACTGGGTGGGACTTCTGCTCTGTTGGGAGACAAAGGACTTTATATATGTGGAGCATTTCTGCATCCGGCCGGAGCTCCGGGGGCAGGGATACGGCCGAAAAGCGCTGGCTCTTCTGGGAAAAGGCGGAAAGCCTGTGATCCTGGAGATCGATCCTCCTGTGGACAGGGTATCCATGAACCGGAAGCGCTTTTATGAGGGTTGCGGCTACAAGGCGGCTCCCTTTGCCCATGTACACCCGCCCTATCACAGGAATACTCCCGGGCACGAACTGGTGGTAATGTCCGCTCCCGGGCCGCTTAGCCGGGAAACATACGAAAGCTTCCGCGCCTATCTGGAGAATACCGTTATGAAGGATCCCTTTGCGGAGGAATCCGCCACAAACCGATCTTAAGGCGTAATACAACGGCCGTTGCTGCCTGATGAAGCTGCATCCGGATATGACCGCCGGATGAGTCGAGCTCAATGTCTTGACAGCGCCGGCGGATGGAGAACGGCAGGATAAGCAGATCAGAACAGTCCGGCAGGAGCGCTTTCCCGCCGGACTGTTTGTTTGCAGAAGAAATTGACCGAAAGAACGCCGGGAAACCCGTTTACACAAAAAGGAAAAGACAGCCGAAAGATGGCGAAAGACCCCGCATACGCAAGCAGGGAGCTTCAGCAAAGCTCCTTTTGCTCCGTTGCCTCCGTCAATTGTGCCAGCCGCCGGCAAAGCTCCAGCAGCAGGGGGCGCAGGCCTTCTTCCTTTTCCTGCTTCCGGGGTCTTCCGGAACCCTGACGGGGGAGAGCATAGGGATCGAACACCGGCTGTCCTCCGGCCAAAAGCTCCCGGCGGATCTGACGGATAAATTCCGGGCGGCTTTTAAGCAGGGAGCGGTATTTGTTCTGGTAGCGAAGCATCCGCCGGGTATCCCCTTCCGCCAGACGCATGGTGCAGGAACGGACGCTTTCTCCGGCGGTGCAGGAAAGCAGGATCTCCCGCACCAGAGCGGCGCCCTCCTCTTCGGAAAAGGGGATGAAGGCAGGGACCCCGTTCTGCCGGGCGTGAAGGGCGGCGTAATAGTGATTGCGTACGCTGTTGGGACAGCGGCCCGTTGCCCGGGCAACGGCTTCAAAGGCGGTGCGCAGGGGGAGTCGGGCTCCTTTGGCCTGCCGCACCTGTTGGGCGAGCAGTTCGTTTTCCCGGCTGTTCCAGCCGCTGCGGGGCTGCCGGTGAAAGTTGTTTTCCATATAAAGCTCCTTTCCTTGCATATACGGTATGCATATAGTTCTGGCCCGGAATACCGGCTTGTATACTACTGTATGCATCTCTCGGGGCAAAAAGATAAAATGACACGAAATTTTCATAAAAAAGTTCTTGACAGCTTGACTTCCAGGTGATATTATTCATGATCGCATTATGATAGTCAAACTGTCGTAATATGCGCAAAATATGCCTTTTTGTGCAGCAGATTGTTTGATTGCAGGCAATGCCAGGGCTCCCTGCGGGGGAGGAATACAGTTGGTGCAGCGGCATCAGAAGGAGTGAACGCAATGATGCATGACGTCAAGATGGGCCGTCGGGTGCGCAAGAGCTTTTCGCATGTAAACGAAGTGTTGAGCATGCCCGATCTCATTGAAGTGCAGAAGAATTCCTACTATCGTTTTCTAAAAGAGGACCTTCGAGAAGTATTCAACGACATTTCGCCCATCGTTGACTATTCGGGCAAGCTGGTTCTGGAGTTCGTGGATTACCGGATCGATCTGGATAAGCCCAAGTACTCCCAGGAAGAGAGCAAGGAGCGGGACGTGAATTATGCGGCGCCCCTGCGTGTTTCCGTTCGTCTGATCAATAAGGAGACCGGTGAGGTCAAGCAGCAGGAAGTCTTTATGGGCGACTTCCCTCTTATGACGCCTCAGGGTACGTTTATCATCAACGGCGCAGAGCGGGTCATCGTATCCCAGCTGGTACGTTCCCCCGGCGCTTATTATTCCGTTGTGACCGATAAGTGGGGCAATCAGCTCTATTCTTCTCAGGTCATCCCCAACCGGGGCGCCTGGCTGGAATACGAAACGGACAGCAACGGCATCCTGTATGTTAAGATCGACCGGCAGCGGAAGGTCTTTATCAGCTCCCTGCTCAGGGCCATCGGCTATGGCACCAACGCCGAGATCATCGAGCTGCTGGGAGACGATGAACGCCTGCAGAATACCCTGGCCAAGGATCCCAACAAGACCGTTGCCGACGGCCTTATCGAGATCTACAAGCGGCAGCGCCCCGGCGAGCCCCCCACGGAGGAGTCTGCCCGGAACCTGCTTAACTCCCTGTTCTTTGACAACCGCTATGATCTTGCCCGGGTAGGCCGGTACAAATTCAATAAAAAGCTGGGCATCAAGGCCCGTATTGCAGGCTGCGTAGCCGATGAGGACGTAGTGTCTCCCGTTACGGGCGAGATGCTCCTTTCCGAAGGCGAGACCATTTCCAAAGAGATGGCCGAGCAGATCCAGAATGCAGGGGTCAACGCTCTGTATGTCCGCTCCGGAGACAAGCGCACCAAGGTGGTGGGCAACAACTTTGCTTCCGCTGCCGGTTTCCTGCCCTTTGCGCCCATAGAGGCGGGCCTCAACGAGGATGTGCACATCCCCACCCTCATAGAGCTGCTGCCCCAGATGCAGGAGATCGAGGATCTGGAGGGCCAGAAGGAGTTTATCCGCAGCCATTATAACGATCTGATCCCCCGCCACATCGTTCCGGACGATATGGTGGCTTCCGTATCCTATCTGATCAATCTTTCCTATGGCGTAGGCCGGGTAGATGATATCGATCACCTGGGCAACCGCCGTATCCGCAGCGTAGGCGAGCTGCTGCAGAACCAGATCCGGGTGGGTCTTACCCGTCTGGAGCGTGTGGTCCGGGAGCGTATGGGCCTGCAGGACATGGACGTGGTCATGCCCAGCAACCTGATCAATATCCGCCCCGTTACCGCCGCCATCAAGGAGTTCTTCGGTTCCTCCCAGCTGTCTCAGTTCATGGATCAGACCAACCCCCTGTCCGAGCTGACGCATAAGCGCCGTCTCAGCGCTCTGGGCCCCGGTGGTCTGAACCGTGACCGGGCTACCTTCGAAGTCCGGGACGTGCACTACTCTCATTATGGCCGCATGTGCCCCATTGAGACGCCTGAAGGCCCCAACATCGGTCTGATCAACTCTCTGTCCACCTATGCCCGGATCAACGAGTACGGCTTCATCGAAGCGCCTTACCGGGTGGTAGATAAGAAGAACCACCGGATCACCGATGATATCGTGTATCTGACCGCCGATGAAGAAGACGGAGCCGTGGTGGCTCAGGCCAACGAAGCCATCGACCCCGAGACCCACTGGTTTGTAAAGGACCGTCTGGTGGTGCGGCAGCTGGATCAGATCCTGGAAGTCAAGAACACCGAGGTGGATTATATGGACGTTTCCAGCAAGCAGCTGGTGTCCGTGGCCACCGCTATGATCCCCTTCCTGGAAAATGACGACGCCAACCGTGCCCTCATGGGTTCCAACATGCAGCGTCAGGCGGTGCCTCTGCTCCGGCCCGAAGCCCCCGTGGTGGCTACCGGTATGGAATATAAGGCCGCCGCAGACTCCGGCATCGTGGTGCTGGCTCAGGAAGACGGCGTGGTCAGCTACGTTTCCGCTACCAAGATCGTGATTACCACCCCCGCAGGTGTGCCTCACGAGTATCATATGACCAAGTTCCAGCGCAGCAACCAGGGCACCTGTCTGAATCAGCGGCCCGTGGTGACCAAGGGCGAAGTGGTTCGCAAGGGAGACGTCATTGCCGACGGCGCTTCCACCGAAGGCGGCGAGATCGCTCTGGGCCGGAACATCCTTATCGGCTTCATGACCTGGGAGGGCTACAATTACGAGGACGCCGTCCTGATTTCCGAAAAGCTGGTGCGGGAGGATGCATACACCTCCATCCATATCGAAGAGCATGAGGTGGAAGCCCGGGATACCAAGCTGGGGCCCGAAGAGATCACCAGAGACATTCCCAACATCGGCGAGGATGCCCTGAGCCAGCTGGACGAAAACGGCATCATCCGCCCCGGCGCCGAGGTGCGCCCCGGGGATATCCTGGTAGGCAAGGTCACGCCCAAGGGCGAGACGGAGCTTACCGCCGAGGAGCGGCTCCTGCGGGCCATCTTCGGAGAAAAGGCCCGGGACGTGCGGGATACCTCTTTGCGGGTGCCCCACGGCGAAGGCGGCGTCGTAGTGGACGTGAAGATCTTTACCCGGGAGAACAAGGACGAACTCAGCCCCGGCGTCAACCAGATGGTCCGGGTCTACATTGCCCAGAAGCGTAAAGTCAGCGTGGGCGACAAGATGGCAGGCCGTCACGGCAACAAGGGTGTTATCTCCCGTATTCTGCCGGAAGAGGATATGCCCTTCCTGCCCGACGGAACGCCTTTGCAGATCGTACTGAACCCCCTGGGCGTGCCTTCCCGAATGAACATCGGGCAGGTGCTGGAGCTGCATCTGGGCATGGCCTGCAAGAGCCTGGGCATCCACATTGCCACCCCCGTGTTCGACGGCGCATCCGAGCAGGATATCAAGGATCTGCTGGTGGCCGCCGGCTGCGATGAGGACGGCAAGACCATATTGTATGACGGCCGCTCCGGCGAGCCTTTTGAAAACCGCATCAGCGTAGGCTATATGTACTACCTGAAGCTCCATCATCTGGTGGACGATAAGATCCACGCCCGCAGCACGGGCCCCTACGGCATGGTCACGCAGCAGCCTCTGGGCGGCAAGGCTCAGTTTGGCGGCCAGCGCTTCGGCGAGATGGAAGTTTGGGCACTGGAAGCCTATGGCGCTGCAAACACCCTGCAGGAGATCCTTACCGTTAAGTCCGACGATGTGGTGGGCCGTGTAAAGACCTACGAGAGCATCGTCAAGGGCGAAAACGTAAAGGCGGCCGGCGTGCCGGAGTCCTTCAAGGTGCTCATCAAGGAGCTCCAGAGCCTGGCGCTGGATGTTAAGGTGCTTTCCAAGGATCGGCAGGAGATCATCATCGGCGAGGACGACGACGAGGATCTGCGGCCCATGGATATCAATATCTCCGGCATCGAGGATATGCCCGATCTGCCCGCCGGGCGGGAGAAGCCCGATTCCGGCAAGGAAGAGTATGACGACTTTGACGAGGACGAAGACTTCGGCGAGTTCGACGACGGAGACATGGACGAGGACGACGGCAAGGACGCCCTGCTGCCGGACGATTTTGAGGATTTCTCCGAGCTGGACGGCGATCTGGACTTAGAGTGACGGCACGAAAAGGAGATGGAAATTCATGTTTGATCTGACCGATTTTGACGCACTGCAAATTGGCCTTGCTTCCCCCGAGAAGATCCTGGAATGGTCCCACGGGGAGGTCAAGAAGCCCGAAACCATCAACTACCGTACTCTGAAACCCGAAAAGGATGGCCTGTTCTGCGAAAGGATTTTCGGGCCTACCAAGGATTGGGAGTGCCACTGCGGCCGCTATAAGCGGGGCCGCTACAAGGGCATCGTGTGCGAAAAGTGCGGCGTGGAGGTCACCCGCTCCAAGGTCCGCCGGGAGCGCATGGGTCACATTGAGCTGGCCGTGCCCGTATCCCACATCTGGTACTTCAAGGGCATCCCCTGCCGCATGAAAATGCTGCTGGATATGAGCCCCCGGGAACTGGAGCAGGTGCTTTACTTTGCTTCTTTCGTGGTCATCGATCCCGGCGAGACCACTCTGCGCAAAAAGCAGATCCTTTCCGATAAGGAATACCGGGAATATCAGGAGCAGTTCGGCCCCAAGAGCTTCCGCGCCGGCATGGGTGCAGAAGCTATCCGGGAGCTGCTGTGCGAAATCAATCTGGAAGAGCTGGAAGCACAGCTTCGCAAGGAAGTGGAGACCTTCGGCGGCCAGAAGCGCATCAACAGCATCAAGCGCCTGGAAGTAGTGGAAGCCTTTATCAAGAGCGGCAACCGCCCCGAATGGATCATCCTTACCGTGCTGCCTGTTATCCCTCCGGATATCCGGCCCATGGTGCAGCTGGATGGCGGCAGGTTCGCCACTTCCGATTTGAACGACCTGTACCGCCGGGTCATCAACCGCAACAACCGCCTCAAGCGGCTGCTGGAGCTGCGGGCTCCGGATATCATCGTCCGGAACGAAAAGCGTATGCTGCAGGAAGCCGTAGACGCTTTGATCGATAACGGCCGCCGCTCCCGCCCCGTAACGGGCCCCGGCAACCGTCCTTTGAAGTCCCTGTCCGATATGCTTCGGGGCAAGCAGGGCCGCTTCCGTCAGAACCTGCTGGGCAAGCGTGTAGACTACTCCGGACGTTCCGTTATCGTTATCGGCCCCTGGCTGAAGATGAGCCAGTGCGGTCTGCCCAAGGAAATGGCGTTGGAGCTGTTCAAGCCCTTCGTCATGAAAAAGCTGGTCAAGGGCGGCTTCGCCCAGAACGTCAAGGGCGCCAAGCGCATGGTGGAGCGCAGCGCACCGGAAGTATGGGGCGTGCTGGAGGAGGTCATCAAGGATCATCCCGTGCTGCTGAACCGTGCGCCTACTCTGCACCGTTTGGGCATTCAGGCCTTTGAGCCGGTGCTGGTAGAGGGCCGGGCCATTAAACTCCATCCTCTGGTATGTACAGCCTTCAACGCCGACTTTGACGGCGACCAGATGGCCGTGCACGTGCCCCTGTCTGTGGAAGCACAGGCGGAGGCCCGCTTCCTCATGCTGGCGGCCAACAATATCCTGAAGCCCCAGGACGGCAAGCCCGTGGTCTGCCCCACCCAGGACATGGTCATCGGCTGCTACTATCTGACCCAGCAGCGGGACGGCGTCAAGGGCGAAGGCAAGGCCTTCCACTCCGAGGACGAAGCCATCATGGCCTATCAGACCGGTGAGATCACGCTGCAATCCAAGGTGTATGTCCGGCTGGAGCGCCAGTGGCAGGGGAAGACCTACCGCAAGGTGGTCAATACCTCCGTGGGCCGGCTGATCTTCAACAACGCCATTCCTCAGGATCTGGGCTTTGTGCAGAGAGACTGCCTGGATGATATGTTCAAGCTGGAAGTGGATCATCTGGTGGTCAAGAAGGATCTGGGCACCATTGTGGATATGTGCTATCGCAAGCATGGCCCCACCATCACCTCCGAGGTGCTGGACAAGATCAAGTCTTTGGGTTTTACCTATTCCACCAAGGCGGGCATCACCGTCAGCTATCAGGATATCAAGGTGCCCAAAGAGAAAAAGGCCATTATCGCCGCTGCCGAAAAGCAGGTCGTGGATATCGACAATATGTTCCGCATGGGTCTGCTTTCCAACAAGGAGCGCCGCGACAACGTGATCGCCATCTGGGAAAAGGCTGTGGATGATGTTACCACCGCCCTGATGGATTCCATGGATCCTTACAACAACATCTTCATGATGGCCAACTCCGGTGCTCGAGGCAGCAAGGCGCAGATCCGTCAGCTGGCCGGTATGCGTGGTCTGATGGCGGATCCTTCCGGCCAGATCATCGAGGTGCCTATCCGGGCCAACTTCAGAGAAGGCCTTTCCGTGCTGGAGTTCTTCATCTCCTCCCACGGCGCCCGTAAGGGTCTGGCCGATACGGCTCTGCGTACCGCCGACTCCGGTTATCTGACCCGCCGTCTGGTAGACGTTTCTCAGGACGTGATCGTCCGGGAGGAGGACTGCTTTGCTTCCCGGAACGATACGCCCAAGGGTATGTGGATCACCGATCTGCGGGATGACAGCAAGCTCATCGAGCCTTTGAAAGCCCGTATCGCAGGCCGCTATACCATTGATCCCGTGGTCAATCCCGCTACCGGCGAAGTCATCGTTCCGGCGGATTCCATGATCACCTATGAGCAGGCCGACGCCATTGAAGCCGCAGGCATCACCGAAGTTCTCTGCCGCAGCGTATTCACCTGCCGCACGGAGCACGGCGTATGTGCCAAGTGCTATGGCAACAACCTGGCCACCGGCGGCCATGTGAGCATCGGCGAAGCCGTGGGCATTATTGCCGCACAGGCTATCGGCGAGCCCGGCACCCAGCTGACCATGCGTACCTTCCACACCGGCGGCGTTGCTTCCAACGAGGATATTACCCAGGGTCTTCCCCGCGTGGAGGAGCTTTTCGAAGCCCGCAAGCCCAAGGGACTGGCCGTTATCACCGAGATCGCCGGTGTATTCCATATGGATGAGGAAAAGCGCCGGGCCATCATCTCCAACGAAGACGGCGAGAGCGTGGATTACCACATTCCTTACGGCTCCAAGATGAAGGTAAAGGAAGGAGATGCCGTAGAGGCCGGTCAGGAACTGACCGAAGGCTCCGTGAACCCCAACGATATCCTGCGCATCCTGGGTGTAAAGGGTGTGCAGAGCTACCTGCTTAAAGAGGTGCAGAGCGTATACCGGCTCCAGGGTGTTGAGATCTCCGATAAGCATATAGAGGTCATCATCCGCCAGATGCTCCGCAAGGTGCAGGTGGAGGATGCCGGAGATACCAACCTGCTGGCCGGTGAGCTGTGCGACATCTTCCGCTTCGAGGAAGAGAATGAGCGCGTTCTCACGGAGAATCCCGAAGGCCGTCCCGCCATTGCCAAGCGCAAGCTCCTGGGCATCACCAAGGCGGCACTGGCTACGGAATCCTTCCTCTCCGCCGCATCCTTCCAGGAGACCACAAGGGTACTTACCGAAGCAGCCATCAAGGGCCGCATCGACCCGCTGCTGGGCCTGAAGGAGAACGTTATCCTGGGCAAGCAGATCCCCGCAGGCGTGGGGCTCCGCCGGTACCAGGAAGTGCAGGTGGCCGAGAAAGACGCCCAAATGAACTAACCCCAACGGGAAGGAGAAGCGCCCATGGAAAAGAGAACGTATCTGGACGATTGCCCACTGAAGGGCAGCCGGACATGCCGTTTGCTGCACATGGGCGCCTGCGATATCTGCCCTGGCCGGGATCCGGAAGGCCGGGCTGCACTGGAGGCCACGGTTCGGGGCTTTGACGCCCGGGTGGATGGCCCCGCGGTTGCATCCCTGTTCGAATCCGAAACCTGTTCTCTTTGCAAAGGGGAGCAAAAGGAAAAGCGAAACGGTTACGCCCTGTGGGATATGGGCTTCCCTGCGGAAGCGCCTGCTGGGAAGAAAAAGTTCAGTCTTTTCGGCCCTCAGGTCCCTCGATGGGAGTATCTTTTGCCGCTGCAGTTTGCCTGCTGCCGCCGATGCCGCCGGAGAGTGCTGCTGACCGGGTATCTCCCCATGCTGGGCCTGATCCTGGGCTTGGGGATTGCATTGCTTCTGGCCGGAGTAGAACACTTTGCCCAGCCCCTGCGGGCTTTGTGGCGTGGCTTGCCGCTGACTCTGACTCTTGTGCTGGCCCTTGTGGGGTATGGCACAGGGAAGCTGCTGTCCCGGAAACTGCAAAAGCGCTTCAGTCGGAACATGTACATCGATCCGGAGGAACATCCCGTGGTTCGGGCTCTGCTGGAAAGAGGCTGGCTGCCCATGGGCAAAGCCGGTGCCCAGCGAATGATCTTCACCCGGAAGCGGCTGCACCGCGGATTGGGCACCGCACCCTCCAAAGCGTATGCTTTCCGGGAGGAAGAGCAGGTGTGAACACTCCGTGAATTCCCTGAAAGACGGGAAAATACGGGGGAAAAGCCTTGACAGCCTTTCAACGGGCTGATAAAATCAATATTTGGCAGCGTATGGGAGCAAAAGGCCCATATGCTTTGGTGCGTATAAGCACCTTAATGGATGGACAATACTCTCTACGATAGGGTTGCAGAGAGATTGAATTTCAATATAGATAGATTTTAAGCCATTTTTTTAGGAGGAATTCTGAATGCCGACCGTAAATCAGCTGGTTCGCAAGGGCAGACAGCAGGTGGAGTATAAATCCAATGCGCCCATTTTGAAGCAGTGCCCCCAGCGCAGGGGCGTATGCACGGGTGTCCGTACCATGACCCCCAAAAAGCCCAACTCTGCGCTTCGTAAAATCGCTCGTGTCCGTCTGACCGACGGTCTCGAAGGTACCGCCTACATTCCCGGTATCGGCCACAACCTGCAGGAGCACTCCGTGGTGCTTATCCGCGGCGGCCGTGTAAAGGATCTGCCCGGTGTTCGTTACCACATCATCCGCGGCACCCGTGACGCAGCAGGCGTAGCCAACCGTCATCAGTCCCGCTCCCTCTACGGCGCAAAGCGCCCCAAGAAGTAAGGAGGAAAACGTATGCCTAGAAGAGGTTTTATTCCCAAGAGAGAAGTTCTGGCGGATCCTATCTACAACAGCACCGTCGTTACCAAGCTCATCAATCAGGTCATGCTGGATGGCAAGCGGGGCGTAGCCCAGGCTGCCGTATATGATGCATTCACCATGATCGAGAGCAAGACCGGTCGTCCCGCCATGGAAGTATTCGAGCAGGCCATGAATAACATCATGCCCGTTCTGGAGGTCAAGGCCCGTCGTGTAGGCGGTTCCACCTACCAGGTCCCCATCGAGATCCGCGCAGAGCGCAGGCAGACCCTGGGCCTTCGCTGGCTCGTTTCCTTCGCCCGCAGCCGCGGCGAGCGCACCATGTGCGAGCGTCTGGCCGGTGAGATCATGGACGGCGCCAACAACGCCGGCAACGCCGTAAAGAAGAAGGAAGATACCCACAGGATGGCCGAGGCTAACAAGGCCTTTGCCCACTATCGCTGGTAATAATGCGGGATATCGCACTGGAGCTTATCCGAAATATCGGCATCATGGCTCATATCGATGCCGGGAAGACCACCACCACCGAGCGGATCCTGTTCTATTCGGGCAAGATCCACAAGATGGGCGAGGTGCACGAGGGCGCCGCTACCATGGATTACATGGAGCAGGAGCAGGAGCGTGGTATCACCATCACCTCCGCCGCTACCACCTGCTATTGGAAAGGTCACAGGATCAACATCATCGATACGCCGGGTCACGTGGATTTCACCGTAGAGGTGGAGCGTTCCCTGCGGGTGCTGGATGGTGCTGTTGCCGTGTTCTGCGCCAAGGGCGGTGTGGAGCCTCAGTCTGAGACCGTATGGCGTCAGGCGGAGCGCTACGGCGTCCCCCGTATAGCCTATGTGAACAAGATGGACATTGTGGGCGCCAACTTCAACCATGTGCTGGAGATGATGCGTACCCGCCTGAAGGCCAATCCTGTTCCCATTCAGCTGCCCATCGGTGAGGAGGCAGGCTTCCGCGGCATCATTGATCTGGTGCGTATGCGGGCGGAGCTCTATTATAATGACAATGGCACCGACATCCGGGAAGAGGATGTCCCAGCCGACATGCTGGAACAGGCGGAAGAAGCCCGGGCCAACATGCTGGAGGCGGTGGTAGAGCAGGATGACGAGCTGCTGGAACGATTCCTGGAGGGGGACGACCTCACCGAGGAAGAGATAAAGGGCTGCATCCGCAAGGCTACCATTGCCGGCGCCATAGTTCCCGTGACCTGCGGCACCTCCTACAGAAACAAGGGCGTACAGCCTTTGATGAACGCCATTGTGGACTATCTGCCCTCCCCGTTGGATATCCCCCCCGCCAAGGGCACGGATAAGGACGGAGAAGGGGAAATGATCGCCGAGCCCCGGGACGATGCGCCCCTGACGGCTCTGGCCTTCAAGATCATTGTGGATCCCTATGTGGGCAGGCTCTGCTTTGTGCGGTTGTATAGCGGTACGCTCAAAAGCGGCAGCTATGTATATAACGTTGGCAAAAAGAAAAAGGCCAGGGTCAGCAAGATCCTGCTCATGCACGCCAACGTGCGCAAGGAGCTGGAAGAAGCCTATGCCGGGGATATCGTTGCACTGGTCGGCATGAAAGAGACCAGCACCGGCGATACTCTGTGCGGCGAGACTCACCAGATGCTGCTGGAAAAGATGGAATTCCCGGATCCTGTTATCCAGGTCGCCATTGAACCCAAGACCAAAGCCGGTCAGGAAAAGATGGATCAGGCCCTGGGCAAGCTCCAGGACGAGGATCCGACTTTCCGCACCTATGTGGATCAGACCACCGGTCAGACCATCATCGCCGGTATGGGCGAGCTGCATCTGGAGATTATCGTAGACCGGCTCATCCGGGAATTCAAAGTGGAGGCTACCGTAGGCAAGCCCCAGGTGGCTTACAAGGAAACCATCAAGCGCCCCGTCAAGGCCGAGGGTCGGTATGTTCGCCAGACAGGCGGCCATGGCCAGTATGGCCACTGCGTGGTGCAGTTCACTCCCCTCTCCAGCGGAGAAGGCTACCGCTTCGTGGATAAGACCGTGGGCGGCGTCATCCCCAAGGAGTACATCCCCGCCATTGACAAGGGCATCCGGGGCGCATTGCAGTCCGGCCCCCTGGGCGGGTATGAAGTGGTGGACATCGAAGCCACCGTGCTGGACGGTTCCTACCACGAGGTAGACTCTTCGGAAATGGCTTTCGAGATCGCCGGATCTCTGGCGGTGAAAGAGGGTCTGCAAAAGGACAACGCCATGCTCATGGAACCCATGATGAAAGTGGAAGTTCTGGTGCCCGACGAGTATCTGGGCGAGATCAACGGCGATTTGAGCAGCCGCCGTTCCCGGATCAACGGGTTGGAAACCACCGGCGCCGGTACCCAGATCAACGCCACCTGTCCCCTTTCGGAGATGTTTGGCTACGCCACCACCCTGCGGTCCCGCACTCAGGGACGAGGCACCTTTACCATGCAGTTTGAGGGATACGAAAAAGTGCCCGAAAGCGTTGCAGAAAAGGTTCTGGGCCGCTACAACTATAAGTTCTGATACTAAAATAAAAAGATAAAGATTCAAGGAGTTAAAAATGGCTAAGCAAAAATTTGAACGGACGAAGCCCCATGTAAACATCGGCACCATC